>JGI996J12353_1000300_pt1 | contig 13197 bp, 14 predicted proteins | sample IntmicLarv5ML5BL_FD_12353 | JGI IMG/M metagenome (IMG submission 12353) | reverse complement strand
GTCAGCAGCATCAAGAAGAAGATGGAGGCTGAGTAAAATGGATTGGATCCCGAAAACAAGATTGGGACAGATGGTCCTCAACGGCGAGATCACAACCATGAGCGACGCTCTGGAGACAAGACTTCCTCTCCGTGAGGCAGAGATAGTCGATATATTGCTCCCCGATCTGAAAGACGAGGTCATCGATCTGAACATGGTTCAGAGGATGACTGACTCCGGAAGAAGGGTAAGGTTCGCGGTGACATGCATCGTCGGTAACGGCGACGGATTCATCGGGATCGGAAGGGCAAAAGGAAAAGAGGTAGGTCCTTCCATCAAGAAGGCTATCGATAACGCAAAATTGAACATCATCGAAGTGAAGAGAGGATGCGGATCATGGGAATGCGGATGCGGAGAGCCGCACACACTCCCGTTCGAGGTCATCGGACGCACAGGTTCCGTCACGGTATATCTGAAGCCGGCACCCCGCGGAATATCCCTCGCAGTGGGAGATGTGGCAAAGAGTCTGCTCACCCTTGCGGGAGTAAGGGACGCATGGGGATTCGCCACAGGTAACACCAAGACGAAAGTGAACTATGCAATGGCAACCTTCGAGGCACTCAAGATGACCGCTCGCATGAGGGTCACCGACGAGCAGGCCCAGAGACTGAACATCGTTCCTGGACCTGTCGGCATCACGATATCTGAGACGAACATGGATCAGGAGGACTGAAGATGGCATTTGCGGTAGTACGCGTAAGGGGACAGCCCGATGTCAACAAGGATATTCAGTACACGATGGGTCTTCTGAATCTCACCAGGGTCAACCACTGTGTGGTCGTACCCGACAATTCCTCGACGAGAGGAATGCTGCAGATGGTCAAGGACTACTGCACATGGGGAGAAGTGGAACAGGAGACACTCACTGCAATGATCAGGACCCGCGGGAAACTGACGGGAGACAAAGAGATCACCGACGACTATCTGAAAGAGAACACGGAGTTCGCAACGATCGACGATCTTTCAAAGGCAATAATTGAGAACGAATACAGGATGAGAGATGTAGAGGACGCTAAACCCGTCTTCCGTCTGCACCCCCCGATAAAAGGATACGAGGGCAACAAACGTTCCTACACGAACGGCGGAGCACTCGGATACAGGGGAGAAGCGATCAACGATCTCATCAACAGGATGCTGTAAGGTGGTATGATGCCAAGCAGAACTAAGAAAATGAGAGGATCAAGAACCCACGGCCGTGGAAAGAAAGCAGGTCGCGGTGCAGGACTTATCGGAGGTCACGGTCAAGCCGGACTCGGTAAGACCGGTAAGATACACATGCTGAAATACGATAGGGATCACTTCGGAAGACATGGTTTCAAGAGACCGCAGTGTGTCGTACAGGCCAATTGTACTATAAACGTAAGCGAGCTCACGGAGCAGATCGAGAGGTTTGTTTCGATGGGATTCGCAACGAAGGAAGGGGATATCTATAATATCAACCTCGCCGATGCGGGTGTAGACAAATTGCTCGGGAACGGAAACATCGACATACCTGTCAAAGTGACCGTCTCCCAAGTTTCGGCCAAGGCCAGAGAGAAGATCGAGGCTTGCGGCGGAAGCATAGTAGAGTGATTTCAATCGAGGAGTAGATTGGGATGGAAGAACAACCTAGCTTGTTGTACAAGTTTAAACCTATAAGCGACAAGCTCCCTGCCGTCAAACGTCCTGAAGGGCACGTGCACTTCAGGACCAAAATGATGTGGGTAGTAGTGATACTGGTCCTTTACTTTGTAATGACCAATGTGTACCTCTACGGCCTGGATCAGGCGGAGTCTTTGGACCTGTTCGCACAATACAGGACCATAATGGCGGGAGCATCCGGTACCATTTTGCAGCTGGGTATCGGTCCCATAGTCACTGCCTCGATCATAATGCAATTGTTCGTCGGAGCCAAGATCATAAAACTCGACCTGACGAACAAGAATGACAAGGCATGCTATCAGTCTGTACTGAAGCTGCTGGTCATCGTAATGATCGTGGTGGAATCCGTACCTCAGGTATTCGGATTCCTCGTGCCGTCAGACACATTCGTGTCATCATGGGGTTCGGTAGGCTCGAAATTGCTGATAATATTGCAGTTATGCGTAGGTTCGTACCTAGTGTTCCTGTTCGATGAGGTGATATCCAAGTGGGGTATAGGCAGCGGTATATCGCTGTTCATTGCCGCGGGTGTCGCGCAATCGGTGTTCACGGGAGCTCTGAATTGGTACCCTATCTCGTCAAACGAGGTTATGAGCCTGAGCAATCCACCGGCAGGTACGATACCGAAAGCTATCTACGTGCTGTTTAACACAGACTCCGAGGGAATGATGAACGGAGGCTATGAGTTGATATTCCTAGGGGAACCCAACTCCATGATAGCGCTGATCGGTACGGTCGCCATATTCCTATTGGTGGTGTACATTGAGTCCACACGTATCGAACTACCCTTGTCTCACGGTAACGTGAGAGGAGCAAGAGGGCGTTATCCGATCAAATTGATGTACGCGAGCAACATCCCGGTCATTCTGATGTCGGCGTTGCTTGCCAATATAAGTATGATGGCATTGCTGTTCTACAGCAATGACTTCCTCAGCGGTATTCCGCTCTTGGGAGGGAACAGCAACATAGGGTATTTCGAATCCGGAAGTACAACAGCGTCGGGAGGACTTGCGTGGTATCTCTCCGCTCCAACGGGGGTGACGAGTTGGCTTATGCCGATTCTAGATCCAATGGGTTACGGAAACGGGCACTCCGTGTTGCAAAACATCGGCCATGTGATGATCTACGGTACAGTGATGGTCATGGGTTCCATAATGTTCGCCAAGTTCTGGGTGCAGACCACGAACTTGGGGCCGGAAGCTGTTGCTAAACAGATACAGAAGAGTGGTATGCAGATACCCGGTTTCCGTAGGGATCCAAGGGTGTTGAAGCGTGTGCTTGACAGGTATATACCGACAGTCACGATAATATCAGGAGCTCTGATCGGAGCATTGGCCGCGGGAGCCGACATGATCGGTACCACAGGTAATGCCACAGGTACAGGTCTGTTGCTGGCAGTGGGTATATTGATCCACTTCTATGAAGCGATCGGCCGTGAGCAGATGATGGAGATGAATCCTGTCATGAGAGGGTTCTTCGGAGGCGAGGATTAATGCCGAACCCCGGGAGCCCTCAAAACCAGGCCAAGGTGCAACAAAACATGCCGCCTATGATGTCGAAAGGCACCATGATAGGCATGGTTGCAACAATGGCAATGATGCTGGTGGTTTATCAATTCAGACGCCCTGTTGGAGAAGCATTGAATGTGATTTTCCAGGTCATTGATTTTGATGGTCAATGGCCGGTTCTCACTCTGATCATTGCAGGGCTGATTATGATTACGCTTAGCACAATCGTGAGGTCTCTCTTGACTGATTTTGTTAAACAGGCAAAATCACAACACATTCAGAGTTCTTTCAACAAGGAGATGCGTCAGGCGAAGCTGGAGAACAACCTGTACAAACTGAAGAAGTTACAGGAACAACAGCCGCAAATGATGGCAAAATCCATGGAACAGAGCACTCAAATGATGAAGATTATGCCGTTGACAATGATGTGTTTCTTCCCGGTATATGCGTGGGTGTTCTATTTCCTTGAGGTTACCATATTAGGTGACGCAGGCGGAGAAATATTGATCAATATTCCTTGGGGGCCAGTAAACATAATGGATTCCCTAATAGTGATTCCAGCATGGATCGTTATATACACAATGATAAGCTTACCTATCGGACAATTGGAAGGAAGAATAGTAAGGTATTTCTTGCTTAAGAGACGCTTGAAAGTGTTAGATGGCATAGAAAATAAGAGTTGAGTTCGGATGAGGATCACCATAAGCGGGCCTCCCGGATCAGGAAAAACGACCGCTTGCCGCAAGCTTTCCGAAGAACTCGGAATAAAGTTTGTGATATTCGGTCAATTTTTCCGTCAACTTGCCGCTGAAAGGAATATGACCCTCGCCGAATTCGGAGCACTCGCCGAAACGGATCCGTCGATAGACCGTATGGTGGACGACGCGATCCTGGAGATCGCCCTTAAGAATCCGGATATTGTTTTGGAATCCAGATTATCTGCGCACATGCTCCATAAGAATAACGTTCCCGCACTCAAGGTCTATCTTTACGCCAGTTCCGATGTAAGAATGGGAAGAGTAGGGATCCGCGAAGGCGAGGACTACAAGGAAACAAGTAAAAAGACCGAGGAAAGAGAACAATCCGAGGCAAAACGTTACAAAATGTATTACGATATTGACATCGAGGACAAGAGTGTTTACGATCTGGTCTTGAATACGGACAATCTTACGCCGGACGAGGTTGTGAATGAGATCCTCAAGGCTGTGAGAGATAGTACATGCTGATAAAAGACCCGAATACCCTGCCCGATAAATGGGGAAAAAGACCCTCCGATCGAACGGTGGGTGAACTTCTCAGCGCAGGCGTCATCGCTTTGGATAAACCGCCCGGGCCGACGTCTCACCAAGTTACCGCGTGGGCGCGGGACGCTTTGCATGTTGAGAGAATAGGCCACGGAGGAACATTGGATCCGTATGTAAGCGGCGTTCTTCCTCTCTGTTTGGGCAAGGCTGTAAGATTAACTGATATCGTTCTTTCTTCCGACAAGGAGTATATTTGTTTGATGAGGCTTCATTCCGACGTTCCGGAAAAGAAACTCCGAGGAACAATGGAAAAATTCATTGGAAAGATATACCAGACCCCCCCGGTGAGATCCGCAGTGAAGAGACAGATGAGGATCAGGACGATAAAGGAACTCGAGATACTTCAAATAAAAGGAAGAGAGGTCTTATTTCGGGTTTCATGCGATGCTGGAACATATGTTCGTACACTATGCACAGACATAGGTGAAGCGATGGGTATCGGTGCCAACATGGAGGAATTGAGACGCACGAGGTCCGGCATAATGAAAGAGGATTCCGCATACACACTCCACGATCTCACAGACGCTTACATTTTCTGGCAAAGGGAAGGCAAGGGTGAGTGGTTAAGGAACATGTTGATGCCGATGGAGGTTCTTGTTGAACCTCTTCCGAAGATCATAGTGAAGCCTACCGCGGTAGATGCAATATGTCACGGTGCCGATCTCAATATTCAGGGTGTGCACATGCTTGACGAGGACATCCGAAAGAATGCGCTCGTTGCTTTGATGACAGCCCGAGGCGAACTCATTGCCATAGGTAAGATACAGATGTCCTCTCAAAAGATCATGGATCTGGACAAGGGGAAAGCCGTGAATGTCGACAGAGTGTTCATGGAAAGGGGCCATTATCCGAAAATGTGGAGATTCTCCACGGATCTCGAAGAGCTGCAAGAGCAACTTTGATGATACGATCTTTGGAAACCGCTATTAATCGGAACATCTATCTGAGGTTGATAGGATGCCGTTGTTACAAAAAAGTGTGAAGATATTCGATCAAAAGGATATAATCATAGGCGAGTTCGATCCGACCGTCGACGGTTTTTACAGAAATGTTCTTACATTCTCTTTCGATGTAAAGAAACAACGGCAGTTATTTCTGAACATCTCTTCTAAGGATCCGATAGATGTGGCAGTATCAAATAGTAACGGATCCACGGCTGCACACAAGAAAGGCGTGACAAACGATCGTTTCGGCCCAGTGTTCACACGCGACAATAAAGAGATGGGTTTGTTCTTGGGCGTTATGCCTGGCGACAAGACGGTTGCCGATGTAGAAATATGGATGGAGCGAAAATGAGCCTTCACATTGAAAAAGGAAACAATATCGATTTCTGGGCGGAAAGCCTTCCCGAAGGGATATCAATACTTCGTCCTTTTGACATTTATATCGTCATAGCAGCATTGATATCCTTCGTAGTCGCGGCGATATACGTGGTACATCAAAGCATGTTCGTAGGTGAGGTGGTATACAATGTTATTCCTTGGCTGGCACTTCCGTTCTTCATATGCGGGCTGATGTATTATCTGCGTGCAAAATATTGGGTGCTGCTGATATTTGTTGCCGTTGCAGTGATACTTTGGTATATGAGTGTTCCCCAATCTTTGATATTCCTGTTCATGTTCGTCATTGTGGGCGCAGCAGGAGTGGTGTCGCTGGCGGACGCGATGCAGAGGTTGATATTCTACAAGGTATTGCGTTCAATCGAATATCTTAACGTGAAAAGAAAACTCACCACGACGGATAAAATGGTATCTTTCCTGTTCAATGTTCCTGAGGATATGGACACAAGGAACATAACCATGGATCATGACCTCTGCAGAACAAAGATCCCCTGGAAAGATGTCGGCGGAACGGTCTCATTGGGATTGATGGTGGGATTGTTCATTTGGATATACATATCCATGAATCCTTCCTTCATGAATCTCAGTAATGAAGGATCGATACCGCTTTTCATGTTCACCCTTATCCTATACATTCCAGTTATAGTTCTTCCCTGGGTGATATTCAGGTCATTGAATGTCAGAGTGGAAACGAATTATCGTAATTTCAACATCTACAAAGGGATAAAGGCTACACTGTCTAGGATGGCTGTGCCTGTTGTCGGAGCATTCTTTTTCGTACTGCTTGCGATAAACACCTCCGATATTATCACGGTGGTATATTACATTGCACTGTCCGCGGTCATGATTGTAGTGATAGTCGCATTCGCTTCGTTCTTGTATTACTGGCTCTTTGAATCTATCATTGTAAACGATATAGTATCGAAGTGGAAGATGTTTCGCCCTGTACCCATTTTCGTCGGGCTCAAACAGGATAACGAGAAGAGAACATTGGAAGAAGTGCCCGGTACTCCTGCGAGAGATAAGAACGATTTCGGTGTTCTGACATTCCCCGAAGAAAAATGATCAGTAGTTGAAGCTGCTGTTTATTCTTCCCGGACCATCCATTGATTTTATTATGGGTTTGAACACTTCGACGGAGGACATCCCCGGAGTCTTGTTTATGCCTATGAGCTCGGGTTCTTTATCGTTAGTGAGTATCACCTGGTACCTTTGTTCCATATCATTCACGGAAACAAAGGGGAATTCTATACTCTTTGCGATATCCAAAGTTACATCGGCCATGATCTGTATTTCCTCAGGAGTAAGATCGTCTGGCACTTTGATGAAGAACGAGTTTTCCGCAGTCTCTCCGTTCAATAAGAAGAGAATGTTCGATCTTCCTAGGAGTTCTTTGAATTTCTCTTCTTTCTCTCCGTCTCCAGCGAGTTCTGTTAATCTGCTTTTTGCAGTGTTGGGAATGTCGATGTATATCGTATCTTTCCCGAGTACTTTCCACATATTCATCGGAACAACGTTCGTGTAATTAAGGGATTTGTTGAAACACGACGATCATCATCGAATATGTTCAAAGGACCATTATCATTTGATTCAATTCATTATCTAATTTACCGATATGCGTGAAACCACAGTCTTCGTAATAGCTCCTTAATGCATCTTTGCAATCAAGACGGACCACTCTGCATCCTATCATTTCGTAACTTTTCTCGAAGATCTTCAGAGCATACTCTATCATCTCTTTCCCAAATCCACTGCTTACATTATCTGTTTTTGCCAACTGTCCAAGAAGATATGCCTGAGCAATTCCCTTGTTTTCATTTAAAAGGGGGCGCACATTCTCAGGTATCTTCTCGCTTCGTTTCTCATCTAATTTAAAACATTTCACCGCTAATGTGAAATAACCTTTTATGATAATCTTGCCGGAATTATCTTTTTCCAATGCCAGATATGTCCTTGATATACCACTGATCTCAAAATCGATCGAACTATTCCGGAGATATGACTCTGCATCGGGTTCTTTTGAGCATATAAAATATGATAGAAATGACTGAGTCTTAGACTTACCCATTTCAGCAAGGAGCCGTCGGAGACTCAATATTGAAAAATTCATTCAAAACGCAGGCTCCCGATAAGTTTTTCTCCTTCTTCCAGTGCCGCATCGATATTTGCGGTCGATGTGTAGGGTCCCCTCTCTTCAGCGTCCCTGAATGCTCGGACAAGATTTTCTAATTTCTCATCGGTGTCTATTACCATCATTTCGTAGAAAGATTTCGTTGCCATCTCTCTCACCTCTTGAATAAGATATCTGCGGTACAAACGGATCACAAACATTCCTTCCGTCAAAGAGAATATGATCCGGGCACCATGATATTATCCTACTGATGTGCATGTGTTCATGGTGTTATAAGTACATAACCCGAAACGGATTGTTTTGAAGAAAACTATTGCAGTACAATAAGTTAATTGAAGTACTCCCATGCTGAAAATATGAGGTATGATGTTTCGATTCGAATGCGAACATCTTTTTATCATCAGAAAAGGGTAGTGAGGGAAAGGAATTGGTTTTAATACGGAATATCAGTGTCCAAGTAAAAAAATAGGGTCATTTCTCACGTTTTTTCCTCAGAGGGTTGCAATGTTTCATACACATATTTCAATTCTTTAAACAGCCTAAATGTGCGACATGAATTATTTTAATTCTATTGTGCAATTTGGCTATGGTTTCATTGTGCAATTTAAGGAAATTTATCAAGTTCCCGAAGATCATCGAGAAATAATGTCAAAGCATCGATAACCGTTTTTCCCAGAAAGATTAAAAACGGAGTTACCTCTCTCGCTATTGAACATATGGCAGAGGATTTTACTGTTACGCCCTGGGAGGTCAGCGGAGACATCGATTATGATCTTCTAATGAAGAGATTCGGGACTGCTCCGATAGATGATTCTCTCTTGAAAAGATTGGGCAAATACGGAGAAGTACATCCGATGCTCAGAAGAGGGATATTCTACACCCACAGGGATCTGAATAATCTTTTGGACGAGTACGATAAAGGCAATAGATTCTTCCTTTACACCGGGAGGGGGCCCTCCGGACAAACGCATCTCGGACACATGATGCCGTGGATATTCAACAAGTGGATACAGGATACGTTCAAAGTTCCCATGCTGTTCCAGATGACCGATGATGAAAAATTCCTTTTCAAGGATCTTTCGCTGAATGATACAAAAAGTCTGGCATATCAGAACGCGTTGGATTTCATTGCGTTGGGATTCGATCCGGATAATACAAAGATAATACTGGATACGGAATGCATAAAGACGCTTTATCCAATCGCTTTGAAAGTTGCCAAGAAAGTCACATTCTCAACTGCAAAAGCGGTATTCGGGTTCGATAACTCTACAAACATCGGATCGATATTCTTCACCACAATTCAAGCAGCACCGGCATTCCTTCCTACGGAAATGGAAGGCAGGCAGATACCTTGTCTGATTCCATGCGGGATCGATCAGGATCCTCATTTCAGGGTGGCAAGGGATGTCGCTCCCGGCCTGAACTATCCGAAACCGACCATGCTTTACTGCAAGATGTTCCCGGGACTCGGAGGCGGGGACAAGATGTCCTCCACTGATGAATTCGGTACGATATACACTACCGACGGTCCGAAGGACGTAAAGAAGAAGGTGGGCAGAGCGTTCACGGGCGGATGCGTCACCGTGGAAGAACAAAGAAAATGCGGAGGAAACCCAGAAGTTTGTGCCGTGTTCAAATACAATTACTACTTATTCGAAAAGGACGATGGGAAGATCAACGAACTTGCCGAGAAATGCAGGCGCGGAGAGATCTTGTGCGGAGAATGTAAATCAGCTCTCACAGACAAGATCAATGTCTTCCTGGAAGAGCATCAGGCGAAGAGAGAAGAAGCAAAGGAGGTTGTAGACAGTATGACCTTCGAAGGTTTCAAGTGGTGACCAGATGAATATTTCAGATATACTTGAAGGACTCAGTTACAACGAGAAGAGATTATTGGCAGCGTTGGATGAAGTGGGAGGAAACAGTTCGCCCGACAAATTGATCGCGGAAGGAAAGTTCAGTCTGGAAGTCGAGATAATGGGTGCTGCATCATGGTTGGCATCAAAAGGTCTCGTCGTCATCAAAGAAGAAGTCCAAAAGTTCTACGAGGTCTCTGACCCAGACATCGTAAAAAGAGGTTTGCCGGAAAGATGTGCTTTGATACACATCCGTGAAGCGGGCGGAAAGATCGATATGACAGTCCTTTCCGAAAAAATGCCCGGAGGCGAAGATAAGATCGCAGTGGGATGGCTGAAACGAAAGGGCCTTGCAGACATAGTCTCAGAAGGAGATTCCAAGTCATTGGTATTGACAGAATCGGGAATATCCGTATCGAATTGTAAAATGAAGGACGAACTGATCCTTGATCAGATGCTGATCGCTCCCATACCGGAAGATCAGGCCGATCCCAAAGCGATCAAAGACCTGAAAGGCCGCCAGGGAATGATACAGGACAAGATAATATCGAAAAGAGAGATATCCCTGACGGCAGACGGTAAAGAAGCGATCGGTGCCGGCATAGAGTTAAAGAAACAGGTGACCGACATAACGGACAGACTCATCCAAAGCGGCGAGTGGGAGAATGTCGAGTTCAGGAAATATGATGTTCACACCTTCGCACCTACGGTGACTCCTGCAAAGAAACATCCCCTTTCAAGACTTGGTTCCGAGATAAGAAGGATATTCACTGATATGGGATTTACGGAGATGTCGTCTGAATACGTACAACCGGCATTCTGGAATCTTGATGTTCTTTTCACTCCGCAGGACCATCCTGCCAGAGATCTGCAGGACACATTCTATTTGAAAGAGCCTGCCAGTCTGAGGATAGAGGATGAGGAACTGGTAAGGAAGGTCAAGGATATACATGAGAATGGAGGCTCGACAGGCTCGACAGGATGGGGCGGAACATGGTCAAGGGAGAAAGCAGAATCCGCACTTCTGAGGACGCACAGTACCGTAAGTAGCATAAAGTACATTGCTGAAAATCCGGACGCGCCTCAAAAAGCATTCTCGATATCAAGGATATTCAGGAACGAATCCATTGATTCGACGCATCTTCCGGAATTCACCCAGATAGAAGGTATAGTCATCGACGAGAATGGTAACTTCAATATGCTTGTATCCATGATAAGAGAATTCTATTCCAAGATGGGATTCGATCACATAAGGATCAGGCCGGCATATTTCCCTTACACCGAGCCTTCTTTGGAATTGGAGGTCTTTTTCAACGGTAAGTGGATGGAATTGGGCGGTGCAGGAATATTCAGGCCCGAGGTCGTGGAACCATTCGGTGTGAAATACCCTGTATTGGCGTGGGGATTCGGATTCGAAAGACTGGCAATGCTGAAATGGAACATCAAGGATATTCGTGATCTCTACATCAGCGATATTGACCTTCTCAGGAAGAACACGGTATTCTGATCAGTTAAACCGAACTTCCTTTCCTTCCTTTATGTTACTGATGGCGGTTGCGATCCTCTCTTTCAGTATATCCTTCTTACAGACGCTGGATGCTTTGTTGAGGTAACTGAGGGTCTCGTCTTTCTTTCCTTTTCTGTAAGCTATTCCTGCTCTGAGGAAAAGGATCTCGTCGACACGGGTCACATTTCCGTCTGCGGTGATCGCTTTGTAAGCTGAATCCAAGAACGCATCCGCATCATCCCATCGATTCATGATGAAAAGACATTTTGCTACTATCAGTGCGGATCTGGCAGATCCCTTATCTTCAAACATCTTTGATGCAACAGCAAGAGCTTTGTCTGTTTTTCCCGATATTATGTCGGCCTCAGCTCTTATAAAGGCGGGTTCGTCCCCTTCGAATTCATCCAGTATCTTTGCGCAATCAAGTGCGTCTTTCACATCGTTGCAATCGATGGCCAATCTCGACCTTATGCTGTAAACCGATTCGGTGTATTTTGGAATGACGATTATTTCTTTCACAATAGCAAAAAGATCCTCGTTGGGGTTTCCCAGGAACTCTTCCGACCTCTTGACAAGAAGTTTGCAGGCTTCCGTGTTCCTTCCCGCTTTGACAAGGTGAAACAGTCTCTCCTGATCGTCATCGTAATCCATCCACCAATCGGCTGCTCTGCTGTGCCAGGTAGCGACCTTTTTCGGATCTACGACGGAAAGATATTTTTCGCGGACATTGTCGCTTATGGAGATCATGCCGAAGAAATCGGACGGGATCACGCCAGTGTTGGTATCTGGAAGGGTCTTTCTAGGAATGGATACTCTGAACACGCACGCCAGGCCGAAGGTTTCCCGGTCTTTTGTACTCAGGCTTTCCCACATAACGTCCGGGTCGCACCTCTTCATGTCAAGAAGAGCATCAATTATTACTCCGGAGGACTCAAAACGTTTCTTCAGTTGTTCGGCTTCCGTGAAGCCTTCCGGGAGAAGGTAGTATGCTTTTCTCTTTGATCCTATGCCTTTGATATGAGCTAGCCAATCGTCCGCCTTTCCGTCTTCTTTCAGTTTTTTGAGCTCAAGCGACGCATGTGCTCTCGATATCCCCAAAATAGAGGCTATTCCGTCTTGTGTAAGATCAAAAGGTACGTTGAAGATCTCGTTCGGGTTCATATTGGGAAATCGACTCAAATGGAGGAGAGTCCTTTCCCGTATCGTGACGTTCTCCATCGACTCGATTATGGAAGAGTGGTTTATATCATACTTGCGCTATTTTGCGGTAAGATGAGCGTACTGTTTGTGTGCAGTGAGGAGGATCTGCCGTCGGTCAACATGAAGAATTGTCTCATGACCAAGAGGGAATGGGAAGACATAGACATGGTCGGAAACGACAGATTCCTTATTTGCGGGAATGCCGCGATGATGATAACGAGCGATCTGCATATCTATTCCGATAATGTCGATGTTCGCGCGAAAGAAGCGGGAATATCCCCCGATGCCGTGATCTTCATGTCCAGACACTCCGCTGCCAGCGGAGAGGCCGCATTGACGGTTCACCCGATAGGGAATTACGGCGAGAACAAGTACGGGGGAAAAGAAGGAAAGCTTGTCAAGTCTGCTCCGTCATTGATGAGCGATGCGCTGAGAAAAATTATGAGATACAGCGACCTTCCGGAATTCAAGATATGTTTCGAAGTGACTCATCATGGACCTTGGCTCGAGAGACCCACATTCTTCATCGAGATAGGAAGCGATGAGAAGAATTGGGGGAATATCCGCGCGGCGGATATATTGTCAGACGTGTTGCTGAATATTGAACCGAATGATTACACCACGGCGATAGGAGTGGCAGGAGGTCATTATGCTCCGAGATTCACCGAGGT
>JGI996J12353_1000298_pt1 | contig 13313 bp, 9 predicted proteins | sample IntmicLarv5ML5BL_FD_12353 | JGI IMG/M metagenome (IMG submission 12353) | reverse complement strand
TTTGAAACTTTTCCGAAAATAGGCTTTTTTGAACGTTCGCTCAAATGTACACATACTCTTGAGCAAAAGTATGTGTACTTTTTGAAAAAGTATGCATACTTTTGACAAAGTGTATGTATGCAACCGAGCCAAAAAACACGTTTTTTGGTCAAAATTTGACAGAAATCAGGTCTGCAGAAAAAGTGTTAAAAAATGCGCGTAAGTAAAAGTGGCAAAATGCTATCATTTTGTCACTTTTTATACCAAAAAGCGGGTGTTGTTTTTCAACGTTTCTGAAGCAAGGATATTCATCCAGCAAATGCGTACTAGTTCACTCTTTGTGTAGAAGTGAATGTCTTTTCGTCCTACAGGGCCCCGTGAACCTAGCCCAATGGCTTTAGCCTTGGGTCTCATCATACAATAAACGAATGCGTGCTGTAAGTACGCCGGATACAGGTTTCAGGCGTACTTACAGCACGCAAAATATATGCGAGATACATTAAAACCCAAGGCTAAAGCCATTGGGCTAGGTTCACGGGGCCCTACAGGACCAAAAATAGAGTCACTATTGGGGTAGCCGTGAAACAGCAAAGGAGGCATCTCATAATGAGATGCCTCCTTTGTCTATAATTCTTCTTAAGATATATATTGCTTAGAAGCTATATGCAAAACCTACACCAAGAATTTCCTTAAACTGAATCTTTGCACCTCTTTGATTACCTTCATCGTCAAAGGTCTTAATGTCGTTGTCATACTTAAGGGTTGTGTTTAGTGAAGCAGAAAGATATTTATTTATCTTCATGCTAATCAGAACATCCCAGTTAACGTCGACGTCACCAAACGTGTCATTATAGGCTGTAAATAAATCTACAGTCGAGATTAGACTTACATTTTCCATCACTTTTTGCTCGGCTCTTGCTTTGAAGTAAGCACCAAACTCTGCTCTGAATTTATCGCCGGGAGTAACACCAAATGCTCCTAAGTCGGAAAGAAGGTCATCCTGTACGAAGGTAAACTTACCGGAAGCAGGAGAAATAAATAAAGAGTAATTTGATTTAGGACGGAACTCCGCTCCAAGAGATAGGTTTGAATACGCCGGAGCCATAAACTTTGAAATGTAATTATCCTTGTCAGGATAATTGTATCCATTGTAGAATTGAGTCTTAAAGCTACCCATTCCTGTAAAAAACCATTTATCGCTGATTGAATAACCAAGCTGGGTAGAGAAATCAATATTATCATTTGTCTTACGACTGCCTTGCGACTCAATCTTTGACAATCCATACTCTAACACAAGTGTATTTACCCATAACCAATCACCGTTTTTATGCTTTAGGGAACCATTCAGATAAACATTTCCTGCCATAGAGTTTTCACCTCCGGCAGACCAGTTTACCAAAGTCGTCTGAGAGATATTAACACCTGTGACACCATTCAAATCCCATGCACCATCAACATAACCTTGTTCGTCTGCCTGAGCCAGTGCACCACAACAGAAAAACACTAATAACACTAATACACTACAAAATTTTTTCATCTTTTTCAATAATTTATTTTAATTGTTTATAACGTTCGATTAAAATGACGTTGGGAAATCTATCGGAACAGGCTGAGTAACCCTACCTGTAGCTGCCCACTCTGCACCACGAAGAAATAGCGTACGAAAACCTACACATTGCATCGCAGGATTGTTGTCCGCATTATTACCGGCATGCCCCAACATATTGTGAAAAACACGAGCCTTTCCATAATCGACTGTAAAGACAAGCGGCTCTTCACGCCCCGAGCCACCTGTTGCCTTATCGGAATATGCTGTGCTCAGAATATCCTTAATGTTTGCCGGGCCACGCATACGGTCGTATAATTCATCTTTAGCATGCAGCCAAGTTTTAGGCAACCCTTTTATTATAGGATGATCCATATTATGCATATTAATAAGGTATTCATGTTCACGACCATGCGCCCCCCCCATTCCCGGACTATCATCCTTAACAAAGATACCATTCTCCAAATAAACGTATGGACCGGACTTTTCGTCACGCCCCTCCCATCCGCCTAATGCGCATATTTTGTTGTATTCTTCCCAATCAGGAAAAGAATTATTAGAAGCATGATATATTACTATACCACCACCATTCTTTGCATATTGTTCAAAGTTATTACGAGTTTCTTGTGCCCAATTATCACCATTGTAGTCAACGATCACAACATCGTACGGTTCAAAACTCACAATGAATGTACTCATATCCTCCCCTGATGCAGGAGAAATCGCGATATCAACATCGAAGAGCTTCGACTCTTCCATTATTTCTTCAAGAAAGGCACTACTAAGCTCCCAATTGTGATTGTTCTGCCCAGTAATAATTAATGCTTTGAGTGGTTTACTTTCCTGACAAGAAGCAAGTACACATAAAAAGCATACTGCAAGAATATTAAAAATTATCGATTGGAAACGCATCATAATATTATATGTATTAAAGATTTTTCAGAGGGTAAAAAATGTATTTATTTCCTACTTGTTTAAAAAGTTAATTTGTCAAAGATAATTAAATCAGCTTTAATATGTATTTTTATACCCATTTACAACATTAAATATGAGAACTCTATACCTGCTGTCCTTGCTTTTCGGCATTCTTTTACCTGCTTTTTCTTTCGCTAACGACTTTTCTGAGTGGCGCGAAAACATGAAAGATCTTGTTTATTCTCCACGTTACTTTGGACCAAGCGCATTTCCCTTATCGGAATTAAGCAATGGTCGGGTAAAAGATCGATTTGAAATAGAAGCACGGGGGCAATACCATTATTATACAGGGGACAAAACTAAGGATTTATACACACGCATCTTTATTCCGGTTGTAAAAGAGCGTGTTGCTATAGAAGTAAGTGCTATAGTCGTTGAACATTACCAAATGACTCCTGAGACCCGCGACGAACGACATGCTGCAGAAACAAAAAGCCCCATCCCATATAGTGGTGATGTCGTTATAAGTTCATACTACCAAATAATGAAAAGCAAGAAATGGGTAGACGCTATGGCAAGCATTAATCTGAAGACAGCAAGTGGCGGACGTCTTGTCGATGCACGCTTCACAGATGCTGCATCATATTGGTTTGACCTCACTATTGGGAAGCATATCATCGAAACGGAGGATGTGGCTCTATCGGCACAAATTCTCGGGGGGTTCTATTGCTGGATGACAAATGATATAGTACATCGCCAAAACGATGCCGTCATATATTCCGTAGGACTTAGCGGACGTTGGAAGAACTTAACTTTTGAAAGTAATATTGCAGGAATGTATGGCTACAAAAATAATGGCGATCGTCCTATAATACTACGTAACAACCTCACTTATGAGATAAAGAAAAATGGTCTTTCATTCCGATATAATCATGGAATAAAAGACCATTTGTACGACACCTATTCTTTAGGTTATATTCGTTATTTCTAAATTACAAGAACAACAAGATTAGTAACTGAGCAGACAATACCCTCAGGAACATTGTCAACGGATATACCGTTGCATAACCTACCGCAGGAGCATCATTTCCTGTTGTAGCATTCGAATATGCCAACGCAGGAGGGTCTGTTGTACTACCAGCCAATAGACCCATCAATGTAAGATAATTTATCTTGCAGAAATATCTACCGATAAAGCCTATTATAAGTAATGGAATAACTGTAATCAAAAAGCCATATCCAATCCATGCATAACCTCCATTCACAATCGTTTCGACAAACTTTTCTCCGGCACCAAGTCCTACACAAGCAAGGAAAAGAGTTATACCGACTTCGCGAAGCATTAGATTAGCACTCTGTGTTGTATAACTTACCATATTTAATTTATAGCCAAAACGACTAATAAGAATCGCAACAATAAGCGGTCCGCCAGCCAATCCCAGTTTCACTGGCTGAGGTATTCCGGGAAAAGCAAAAGGAATACTTCCTACAAGCATACCAAGTGCAATACCGATAAAGATTGGAATCAAGTGAGGTTCATTAAGGCGTTTCAGAGAGTTTCCTAATACCTTTTCAACATTTTCAATAGCAGTCTCAGTACCAATCACGTGAACTGTATCGCCAACTTGCAAAGATAACCCTGGTGTAGCCAACAGCTCCACACCAGCACGGCTAATGCGAGTTATATTTATACCATACGTCTTGCGCAATTGTAAACGCCCAAGACGCTTCCCGTTTAAGGATGAATTAGTAATAAGAATGCGGCGACTGATAAACTGACTCTCAAGACGTATCCATTGTTTACGCTCCATTTCGATTATCTCACCAATAAGAGTACTTATCAATTCAAGTTCATGCTCTGTTGTTACAACAAAGATTTTATCATTTTCTTGTAATACAGATTCAGTATCAGCAATCTCAATTCGTTTATTTTCATGTCTCCAAATACGTGAAATCACAAATGAGTCATGTTCTATAAGCGAGGATATTTCTCCAATAGTTTTATTAAATACCGCAGGATTCTTCACAACCATTGACACTGCCTTCGTCGCACCGGAATTATTCTTTTCAGATTCCTCGCGAAGCCTATTAGCCTCATCATCCATTGAAATACGAAAAATGAATCTGACTGCAAGTATAGACAAGATTATACCAACTACACCAAGAGGATAAGCCACAGCATAACCCAAAGCAATAGTATCATCAATCACGCCTGCGTTCGCATCTGAGAAGGCTTGTTGTGCTGCACCAAGTCCAGGAGTATTTGTTACAGCGCCAGACATAATCCCAACCATCGTAGACATTGGCAGACCCGTTATATAATGTAACGACACTGTTACAATCACACCAAGAAAAACTACTCCCGCCGCCAACATATTCAGAGTTATACCACCCTGCTTAAAAGAAGAGAAAAAACCGGGACCGACCTGAAGACCTACAGTATAAACAAACAGAATAAGTCCAAACTCCTTAAAGAAATGATTTATTTCATGATTTATTGTAAAACCGAAGTGGCTTAGAATAATACCAACAAAAAGAACCATCGTGATACCTAACGAAACACCAAAAACCTTAATCTTACCCAATTGTATCCCGAAAGCAATAACAACCGATAGCAAGAGAATAGAATGAGCAATTCCTCCTCCCCACAACAACTCTTTAATCCAATCCATTTTATTATTATTTTAATACCTAACTAACATTAGATGGAATAATAGGATGCCATCTAAAAAATCCGGGCAAAGATAGATATTAACTTTGTGCTATACAACATAAAATATTATCTTTACCAAAATGATTTTATAAGACAAATATCTCATTATGAAAGTACTCTACTTAATAACAGCACTAATTTGTTGCTTTTCAGCGTTCGGTCAGCAACAGAACATAGAGATTAAAACCAACGTTGGTACAATGAAGGCAATTCTCTATGATGATGTCCCCAACCATACGAAAACGTTCATAGAAAGAGCGAAGAAGGGTGAATTCAATGGCACTCTATTCACTCGTGTTATAAAGGAATTTATGATACAAGGTGGATCACCCGACTCACGTAATGTCGACCCAGGTGTACAATGTGGCTTTGGTGATCGCTCTGCTGAAATCATGCCCGAATTAAAAAGCCATTATTTCCATAAAAGAGGAATATTAGCAGCACCAAGACAAAATGACGACATTAACCCACAGAAAAAATCCGATATGTCACAATTCTTCATTGTGCAAGGGAAAGTATATAGCAACGGAGAGCTCGATACTCTCGAATTAATACGCAACGTCGACATACGCCGAAAGGGAATGGCGGAGTACTTTGCTCCTGTCAGGGTACAAATGGAATTGCTCAGAAAAGACAATCCACGTGAGTATAGCAGACGAGCAAGAGAAATTAACGCACGCATTGACTCATTAGTCAGAGCTACTCCGGGTCATCTTATCTTCACACCTGAACAGCGGGAGGCATACACGACCATTGGTGGATGTCATCATCTTGATGGCACCTACACCATCTTCGGCGAAGTTATCGAAGGGTTAGAAATTGTCGACATTATTGCAAACCAAGAAAAAGACAGATATGATCGTCCCAAGAAAGACATACGTATACAATCCGTCACCATACAATAAAAACAAAGGCTGCAAGAAATTAATCTTGCAGCCTTTGTTTTTTTATCTATCCGAGTGGAGAGAATTAATATCTGTCACGACCACCACCGTAGCCACCGCCTCCGCGATTGTTACCATAAGACGGACGAGCCGGTCTTTCTTCACGTGGTCTTGCTTCTGATACGGCTAGCGTTCTGCCATCGTACTCCGCTCCATTTAATTCTGATATTGCCTTTGCAGCTGCCTCGTTGTCATCCATTTCAACAAAACCGAAGCCTTTAGATCTGTTTGTAGCACGATCCATTACTACTTTTGCAGATGATACTGCACCATACTCTTCAAAAAAACTTGATAAATCGGAATCAGTTACACTGTAACTCAAACCTGCAACAAAAATGTTCATTCGTAAATAATTTATTAATAGTTAATCAGATGAGAAAATGTAAAAGAGGTAATTTATTACTTGAATTATTTATCGAAGAATAAGTTGCTTTCTGTTATAAGAATCTCAAATGTTGTGACAAAGGTAAACATATAATATTCACCTGCAATTTTTTAACGCATTTATTCTTGCGCAAGTTTTATGTCTATCGCATTCATCCCCTTCGTTCCACGAATAATCTCGTAGTTTACAATGTCTCCTTCACCCACTTCGTCTATCATACTGCTTCGGTGAAAGAAATACTTATCCGAACGATCCATGCTTTTAATAAAGCCATAACCACGAGAAGAGTCATAAAAATCAACTTTTCCAACAAGAGCTGTATCATCATCTTCTAAGTCTTCCTTTTTAGGAGTTGACACAGCAATATCCTCTAATGCGATTTCTTCTTTCTTTAAAGTCATATCCGGAGGAGTATCTGTTATCATACCATTCTCATCTACATAAGCTATCATATCATCAAGCGTAGCAGTTGGACCCGATTTGCGAGCCTCCTTCTTCTGTTGTTTCTCTTGTCTCTTACTTTGTTTCTTCTTCTCTAATTCTCTTTTATTAAATGAATTTGCTCTTGCCATTTATTATAATTTAGTATAAATATTCTTCGTTTGGTGGGGAAACAGTCTACACTTTGCTCCTATGGCGGCAACACAGCCTCCACATTTAGCGCTTGTCTTAAATTTCATTGTGATGTTTCTTTGAGAATACAATAATACTAAATTTATGCTGAACCGCCAAATTGGTAGCTATCAACTATCAACAACATGTCTTATGAAAAACATCGGAGGATTATCGTATATTAGCAAAATCTTAATATTACAAATAAGACTACTTTAATATCGAAAACAAATACTAAATAATATAATATGAAGTTTTTTTCTACATTAATCTCCGCCATGCTGCTGGTGGCTTTCTCTGCTCAAGGAGCAGAAGACGTAAAGGTAAAGCAGTACAAATACTCAGCCCCATACACAGTAAACTATCCTATTATGGTAGATTCCATTGATGTAAAGGGTAAAGGGTACAACAAAACGGCAATACTAAAAACTGCATTATCTACGGATAAAGCATTTGCATCTTATTCTATTCTTGATGCCGACACTGCGGGCAAGGTATCATTTACAACTCCCGAAACAGGACAAACAATACGCTTGCTATCATTCTACCTTAATTCCGACCGCTATCTAAAGGGGACGCTTTCTGTTGAAAGTAGCGGCGAAATTGAAGTGATGGTAGACAAGAAGACTGTCAGCAAATCAGCTGAACTGACTTTAGAGCCTCGCAGCTACGAGATAATAATTAAACATCTATCTGCGGCAACTGATACTTTCATCCCAACGATCAAGACTGTATTCTCATACAAGGGCGATGCTGTCGTAACGGCAGATGTTGACGCAAACAAGCGTTATACGCTAAAGGCTATGACGGAAGGCACAGACTTTACCGGTGCAACAATCTCAGCTGATGGTAAGTCGGCATTAGTAAGATACAGCGTGCGCCTTGACGGCGGCAAGAGCGAACGCTACACCCAGCTTGTCGATGTTGCTACAGGCAAGGTTCGCTACCAAGGGGATGGCAATCTTAATTCTGCTCGCTGGATGCCTAGCTCGAATGCTTTCTTCTATACTCGCACAGGGTATAACGGCAGGGAGTTGGTGAAAGTCGACGCTGTCACATTGCAGGAAACTATACTTACGACATCTCTACCTGAGAACAATCCATACTTCTCCCCTGACGAACGTACTGTTTTCTTTATGGTACAAGAAAAGGGGCCTAAAGAAGATGGCAGCCTAAATCGTGTGTTAGAACCTGCCGACCGTATACCGGGATTCCGTGACCGCTCGCTTATCTGGCGTTACGACCTTACAAGCGGGATTTACGAGCAACTGACCTTTGGTTATCACTCTACCTTTATCAACGACATAAGTCTTGATAGTCGCTATTTACTGTTTAGCACAAGCGAGCGTGTTTACACATCGCTGCCTCATAGTCGCAATTCGTTGTTCAAACTTGATTTGCAGACAATGGCTGTTGATACAATCTGGAGTGAAGCGAAATATGTTAATCAGTCATCTTTCTCTCCTGACGGCAAGCAATTGCTTGTTTCCGCTGCTGCTCCTGCGTTCAATGGCTTAGGCGAGAATATCCTCGAAGGACAAATAGAAAATACATACGACGGACAATTGTTTATATACGATCTTGCAACAAGCAAGGCTAAGGCACTGACTCAGGATTTCGACCCAAGCGTGTCCCGCGCAGTATGGAATCGCACAGACAATAATATATACATATTGTGTGAAGATGAAGATTATATAAACCTATACACTTGCAATCCTAAGACAGGGGCGATGAAAAAAATCGAAACAGGCGAGGATGTAATCGTATCATACTCTCTTGCTGCAACTGCGCCGACAATGATTTACTACGGACAAAGTGTGTCGAACGCCAATCGTCTTTACTCATATAATCTAAAGAACAACAGACGGACGCTGATGAACGACTTATCAGCATCACGTTTGAAGGACATAAAGCTGGGCGAAGTTCACGATTGGAATTTCACCTCTGCCGATGGCACAGACATACAAGGTCGCTACTACCTCCCTCCCAACTTCGACAGCACGAAGAAATACCCGATGATTGTTTACTACTATGGCGGAACTGCACCGACAAACCGTATGCTGGAAATGCGCTACTCAATGCACCTGTACGCTGCCCTCGGCTATGTAGTCTACACTCTTAACCCAAGCGGAACAACAGGCTTCGGACAAGAGTTCGCTGCACGCCACGTAAACGCATGGGGTAAAGTCACAGCCGACGAGATAATACTCGGAACCGAACTATTCTGCAAAGAACACAGCTTCGTTGACGCAAGTAAAATCGGTTGTATCGGAGCAAGCTATGGCGGATTCATGACGCAATATCTGCAAACACGCACCGACATCTTCGCTGCAGCAATTAGTCACGCAGGTATTAGCTCTATCAGCAGCTATTGGGGCGAAGGATATTGGGGATGGGGATATTGCGCTGTAGCAAATACAGGAAGTTACCCATGGAATAACCCTGAATTATTCGTAGAACAAAGTCCGCTATTCAAAGCCGATAAGATAAACACACCATTATTACTATTACACGGAGGCGTCGACACAAACGTACCTGTAGGCGAAAGCATACAAATGTTCACAGCTCTGAAACTATTAGGCAAGACTGTAGAATTCGTACAAGTAGAAGGCGAGAACCACGGCATAGTAGGCTACAACAAACGCATAGGATGGAAAAACAGCATCTACGCATGGTTCGCCAAATGGTTGAAAGACGAACCGGAATGGTGGAACGAGCTATATCCCGAACGCAAGCTGTAACTCACAGAAGCAATGAAATAACAAGGGCGAATATCCAAAAGGACATTCGCCCTTATTCTATAAGAATCCCGCAGAGATACAGCAACCAACCCATAGGTTGCACAAGTGCATCGTGGTGAAACTATTTAAAACAACGAACCCTGCTAACCTCACGGCCAACAGGGTTCACACATTTACAAAAAGTCCACGCTGTCCTTAAAGATTGGACAGTTCACGAAATTATTATCTAACCACAATTTTTTGAGAAACGCCATCAACTACTACTACGTAGATGCCGGCTTGTACGTTCACTGTTACTGTTCCAACAACTTTAGCATTATAAACAACACTTCCGCTCAATGAAACAACGTATACAGTAGAAACTTTAGGAGTATCGATAGTAACAGTACCATAACTTGCAGTAACTGTTGCAGAAGTACTCAAAACAGTGTTTGATGTTGCACCAGCGTTCTTGCTTGTTGTGAAATTATATTCCTTACCATTGATTACAAGAGTATGCTCACCATCTACTAGACCATCGTAGTCGATTGATACAGCGATTGGATTACCATTTTTGTCAGTAATAACTGTTACTGGAACTTCTTTACCATCAATTGTTACTGTTCCAGGATTGCTTGGATCAATAGCAGGAGGATAGATTACGATACCGCCCGTTGGAGGGAAGTCGCCTGGGATAGTAGGTTCGCTACCATCAACAATTACTTTACCACCGCCAGTTGAGCCAGAACCGCTACCAGTTGTAAATTCAAACTCTTCACCATCAATTACAAGAGTATGTGTACCATCTGTTAAGCCGTCATAGCTGATTTCTACAGCGATTGGATTTCCATTTGCATCAGTGATAACTGTTACATTTACTTCTTTACCGTCGATTGTTATTGTTCCAGGATTACTTGGATCAACAGCTGGAGGATAAATTACGATACCACCTGTTGAAGGGAATTCGCCTGGGATAACTGGATCACTACCGTCAACGATAACTTTAGTACCACCTGTTGAACCTGAACCGCTACCAGAACCAGAACCGTTATCTGTTGTAAATTCAATTTCTTTTCCATCAACAACAAGAGTATGGTCGCCGTTTGGCAAGCCTTCGTATTCGATTACGTATACTGGTTTACCATCTTCGTCAGTTGTCCAAGAACCTGTTACTGTCTTACCATCGATAGTTACCGAAGGAGTTGTGCCAGGAGTAACAGCTGGAGGAGTTAATACGATTTCACCACCTGAAGGGAATTTGCCTGGTAGATCAGTAGTGCTGCCGTCAACAACAACTTTACCACCTGTTGTTCCAGAACCTGAGCCAGTACCATTATCTGTAGTAAATTCGATTTCTTTACCATCAACAACAAGAGTGTGTTCGCCATTTGGCAAACCGTCGTAATCTACTACGTATACTGGTTTGCCATCTTCGTCAGTTGTCCAAGAACCGCCAACTTCTTTACCATCGATAGTTACCGAAGGAGTTGTGCCAGGAGTAACAGCTGGAGGAGTCAATACGATTTCACCACCTGAAGGGAATTTACCTGGTAGATCAGTAGTGCTACCGTCAACAACAACTTTACCGCCGCTTGTACCAGAGCCAGTTCCTGAACCAGAACCGCTGCCAGAACCACCTGTTGTAAATTCGAACTCTTCACCATTTACTACAAGATCGTGCTTGCCGTTTGGCAGGCCTTCGTAGTCTACAACGTAGATTGGATCACCGTTTTCGTCAGTCTTCCAAGAACCTGTTGCTGTTTCGCCATTGATTGTTACTGAAGGAGTTGTTCCAGGAGTTACAGCTGGAGGAGTTAATACGATTTCGCCTGTTGAAGGGAAACCACCGCCGATATTAGATTCACTTCCGTCTACTACTACTTTTCCGTCTGTTGTTGTTCCAGAACCAGAACCACCTGCTGTCAAGCTAAATGTGAATGTCACATTGTCTGAAACAGTTAAAGAGTAGAAATTATCAGATGCCGGTGCGAATACTGAGCCATCCATATATGCTGTTACAGTAGAACCTGCAGCAGCAGATACTGTGAAAGAGAATGTAGAACCTGCTTTTACAGAAGTAGTTGATTTGTTTACAGAAACACCTGCAATAGGATTGATTGTTACAGTATACATCGTTGGAGCTGGAGGAGGTATTACTTCTGCCCATTGTGCAACAAGCGTCATAGATGCACCAATAAGTCGAGTGAAATCCCATTTCGTTCCATTATTATACCAACCGTCGAAAGTAAATCCTGCTCTGGTTGGTTCTGCTGGCTCTTCTACTGCAGTAGCAGTTCTAAATACTTTCTGTAGAATATCACCACTCCCCCCGTTAATATCAAAGTCAACAGTAATACCAGGAGTTAGAACAGGAACGACTCCTGATGGCAGTCCAAGCGCTGAAAGATCTGAAAGCAAATCATCATATTCATCTGAATTATTTGGTACAATGATCTGTTCTATCTCTTCACAACGATTAAAAACAGTTGATCCAATCTCAGGCATTGTTTCACCTTCAAAGATGACCGTTTTCAAGTTTATATTATCTTCAAACACTCTATCACCAATAGTTGTAACGTTTGCAGGAATGCTTATTTCTGTTATAGGTACCGCTTTGAAAGCTTGATACTCAATAGATCTCAAAGATTCAGGCAACGAGATAGATGCTAAACTCGCACAACTGTGGAAAACAGTACGTTCAATAGTTGTGACACCCTCAGGTATTATAACTTCAGTTAAATTTTCAGTATAGCGGAATGATCCTGCACCAAGAGTTTCTACACCAGAAGGAATTGTATACGCCCCTCCTCTTCCACTTGGATAAGCAACCAAGGTTTTCCCATCTTTAGAAAAAATGACACCATCTATATCCTTATAATGTTGATTATTATCATCAACCTCAAAAGCATCTATCTTACATCCCCCAAAAGCACCTTCTCCTATGTATTCCACATTCGCAGGTATTGAGAATGTTCCAGTTAAACCCGTATGCTCAAAGGCACCCTGTTTAAAACTTGTTATACCTAAAAACTCAACAGAAGTCAAGTTAGAACAGTTTTGAAAAACATATTCTTCAATTGCGACGTCACCTTCAAATCGAACTGTTTCTAAATTGGGACATTCAAGAAATGAAAAGTTCGTAGTAAATTCAAGATTTGCTAAAACTATGAGCTCCTTCAAAAGGGGCGAGCGTCCAAAAACAATTCCTCTAATTCCCACAACAGGAGAAGGGTCAGTATCACCTGCAAACAACACTTCTTTCACGATTGTAACAACTCCGTCTGCTGGTATATCCCCATCAACCTTGCCCCGGACAACTGCATTTGTCCCTTCTTTTTCATATACGACTCCTCCTATTCTTTCTGTCTGCCCCCAAGCACTACCGATGGTAGTAACAAGGGCGACTAATAATAAGTAAAATTTAATCTTCATAATCTTTTTGTTTTTTAAGTGAATTAATTTTTAATCTTTATTTAATTGTGATTTATAAATGTGGGTT
>JGI996J12353_1000297_pt1 | contig 13329 bp, 6 predicted proteins | sample IntmicLarv5ML5BL_FD_12353 | JGI IMG/M metagenome (IMG submission 12353) | reverse complement strand
TATTAATATCCCCATCTTTTCCTGCTTCTGCATCTCCACGAGCGGTAATGTTAATATCTCCGCCTGCAGTTAGAGAGCTACCATAATTCGTGGTCACATAAGTATCTTGGCTAGACGTCATGCTTTGGCTACCAATAGAAATATTTAGCTTAATTTCGTTTTTATGTTTTTCCTGCTCTTTAGCCTCTTCAGATTTTTTATTCTTCTCTTTCAACCCATCAAGTTCTGTTTGTTGCTCAGTAGTTAGTACTCCTCCATTGTTTTTAATATTTTCCAATTCATTTATCCTAGGCTGATTCGCAGCAATACTAGCGTTCAACCTTGCAATATTGTCCTGTGCTCTCGTAATAGTCGTACTATTAGGAATATTTTCATAAGCCTTATTCAATTCCAACAGAGACTTCGCCCCTGCTGTATATCTGAGCTCATCAGTCTTTGCATCCTTAGCAATATTCGCATATTGATATGCAGTATTGAGCGGGTCAATCACGCTACTACTTACACTAATCGTAATCCCGGTCTTTTTGTATTTAAAGCGATTATGGAAGTCACTATAAGCCACTGCGCTTTCAATGTTTACATCATCGCCCTCTATATTTATATCTCCGGTTACTGCCTGCACTGCGGAGCCTACGACATTCACATCGCCACCAGCGTTAATATTTACATCGCCATTTAATGAACCGACTACGCTAGCTGTGTACCATTCCTGATTCGACCAATCGGTATTCGTCATCTTTTCTTTACCATAGGAAATACCTGTGATGCCAGATGTAGAGAAGCCGCTCTTTTCTACCTTTACCATGTGATAGTCAGATTGGGTATTCTTAGCCACTACAATATCAATATCATTACCTGCTGTAATGTCTAAATCATTGATGGCTAGAACTTCACTTCCTTCAATCTTTACATTATTCCCGGCCTCAATATTTACACTATCCCCAAAGATCGCGCTACCATAAGACATATTAACAATTGTATGGTCTATGCGGGTAGTTCTTGACCGAGATAATCCATTACTCCTTTTTACAATGGATTTGCTGAAATCTTCCATGGTCAACATAATTGCTTCAATTATCACATCTGCAATTGCCTGAATATTCACCTTCTGCTGGCTTTGAAGAATGCTTCCTTGAATTCGTACTCTACCCTGATGATCCGACTCAAAGTCATAAATCTTAAATTCTACAGAGTCTCTTGGATTCGCTCCATCAAAAAAGTCCCCTGTATAGCCTGCTATTATATTAATATCTCCATCGGACACCAATTGACTGGGTGCTGCATACTCCCGACCATATCTATTCCAATATCGGTTTTCCTTGCGAGTAAAAGTCGAACCTGAACGAATATCTTTATCCGCCAGTATATCAATATCTTTTCGGGCAATCACATCAATGCCATCTAAAGAAGAGATAATCGTTGACTGCATAAAAATATCATTATCCGAGAAGAATTGTACTTTCCCACCTGCATAAAATTCCGGGCTTACAACATCTACCCCAGAATGATCGCTTAATTGATACCAATAACGCACAAGTGCCCTATCATATTTGTTCCTAGGGTTCTTAAATACTTTCTCTGCGTGATCTAAGTCAAATCCTGTCTGGTCAATCGCAAAGCTATTATGACCCGGAGTAACAATGATATCTCCTTTACTGTAAAGCAAAATGTCATCATTCGCTTGAACTGTCGTTCCTTTGAGGTTGATATCTTCTTCTGATTCAATGCGAACACTGCCACCTGCACCAATTAAAGCGCCTGTTTCTACCTGACTCCATTGGTTTTTATCAACAATCATATTACCACGATCTGTGGTACCGCCCATAAAATTTTCTACATATCTTCTGTAATGGCCAGTATACAGCTTCTGATAATCGCTTTCTGAGCTTACACCACCAATTACATTTTGGGCTTTTATTGTCACGTCTCCCTCAGCCAGCACACCACTTCCGGTAAGTGTAATATCCTCTGCTGCTTCCAACGTCAGATTACCACCAGACGAGATAATCGCCGGAGCAGAAAGGGAATTCGTAGAAGAATATTTTCCGGTGCTTTTCATTTCATCACCGGCTACAGTTTCATTGACGATATTACCATTGGTTCTAATCACCAAGTCCCTATCGCTATGAATTTCGCCATTGCGGTTTATAATATCACCGGATACATTAATGGCAAGATTACCGCTTAAAATTCGACCACGATCATTGGTCAAGGTATTAGCTTCTAATTTTGCCGTCTCTTTACCATGGATTATTCCACCATTTTCAATATGGTCTGCCTTTAGCACCACATGGCCGGATTCAATAATTGCACCACTTGTGGTCTGTTTATCCGCAGCTAAATAAACGATCGGTACGAGGACTCTTTCGCCCTCTACTTCTCGCTCTTCCAGCCACACGATATCTTTATCCAGTCGGCTTTGTTGACTTTTAGTTAATGGTCTGCCAACTCTAAGCCCTAGTTCATCTGCCGCTTCTATGCCGTTATCCATCAGAGCCTTATATTGATCCTCAATATTTGCCTGACCATCAAGTAAGGCAGAGCCTGTCAGATTCTGGACTTGGCTTGTCACAAGCTCCTGCTCGTGGTATCCATCGCCCAGTCGTTTTTGATAGGGGTCTACTTCTATCGGCATACCGGTTTCCGGGTCTACCGGTATTTCACCACGAAGTCCATCTAGCATATAGGTGCTAGAGAGATACTCTGTGCCACCAGTCAAGGCATCACTACTTACAATCAGGTAATCCTGACCTTCCCCGGCTTCCAATGTATACTCTAAACTCGTCGGAAGTTCATAACTAAATGCAGAGTCCAATGGACGAATTACATCTCGGACTATCGCACCTTGAGACCTGATTGTTTCTTGCTTAATTGTATTGGCGTTAATCGTCACCAAATTAGGTGCTGAGATTCTTCCGCCTGCCATTGCAATCGCTTCGGTTCCCTGCGAGACATTTTGTGGTGTTACAACTACACTAGTTGCACCAAATTGAGTAACATAAATCGGATTATCACTACTATCGTAGCCCGTAGATACTCTTGCAGAATTCCAATTCTTTTCAACCTGATATTGGTCTACTGTCGTAGTTTGTTGTACCTCAAAGCCAATATTAGTAACTTCGTCCGCAGTAATTGAGATTTGATTCCCCGCAATAATATCACTTTTATCATTTGTTACTGTTGTGCCTTGAATCGTGATATTATTCCCCGCCTCAATTCTTCCGGCTCCGCTGTCTTTTACAATTTCTGTAGTAGTTACTGTAGTTTCAGTAACATCAACAATCGTTTTATATCCTGATCTGGCAGGTGTGCTTGCACTTCCATCAATCATTTGCTCTGTTGTAATGCCCAGCTCTTCCGGGAGGTCATTATAGACGATTTCTGTCTCTACTATGGTTGTCGATACCTCTTGAGTCTCAAACTCGGCTCGTTTATTAATTACTTCATCCGCAATAATCGTTATATTTTTATCGGATCGAATGGTTCCGGATTTATTAACGATAGACTGTGAGGACAGATTTAGATTCTCTGTTGAAGTGATTGTTCCACGGTCATTGTGGATTTTATCTGTCGCATTAAGCTGAATATCTCGGCTGGATACAATCGCATTTATTCCTTGGTTTGTAAAGGTATTTCCGGATACAACGATTTTATTGGCACTCATTTCGCCGGTATTTACGACTTCTGAGTCTATCGCAGTTACAGTAATATTTCCGGTAGCTTGGGTATCCTTGAGGGTAATCTTTCCGTCATTAGAGATATCAATATTACCGCCGGTTGCTGTCAAGGCTCCGCCGCTATTTACCCCGACCCCTTTTTCAGTTCCAATCAAGGTAATCCGTTGTGCATACATTCCGCCTAAGGAAGCAATATCAATTCCCACCTCTGGAGCTGGTTCTCCGGGAATCGGTTCATCATTCTCATCTGTCATTGCGACAGGAGTATTCGCTGTAGCTGTACCATCTCCATAGCTATAGTCATATTGTCCGGATACCCCTTTAATTTCTCCGGCTTGGATTTGGGCGTTTACTTGCATCGTTCGGCTCAATAGCTCCACTCTGCTCATTCCCGCATTCAATCCATGGTCTCCCTCAATTGCAATATTCCCACTGGCCACAGAAAATCCCGCCAAATTCCCATCTTGAATATTCGGCGTTCCTGTAGTCAATACAGCTCGATTGGCATTAATAAAGCCAAAGTTATTACCAACGATTCCATTGGCATTGGCAATGATTACATCGGCTCGATTTCCGCCTACTTCAATCATGCCATTCAAATGACTGATATTCGGCGCAGTAACTTCATTCAAAATAATCCGAGCCGGGCCTCCGGTCAGATTGCTATTACCCATCATCATCTCACCGGTCAATTGGCTGTTATAACTCCCGGTACTGTTATTTAAAATAAGTCCATTTGGCCCTACATTAAAATCTGTGTACCGATTGTGAGATAGACCACCGCTATTAGGGCCAGCAATGTCTACTACCTCAGTTCCATGCTCCTCACGCACAGTCGTCGAAGTGCTTCCATCAACTATCGCCCCTGCCGCCAATAATACCGGTTGACTTGCAAATAAGAACAACGTCACCCAAGCAATCAGCCGCCACTTACGAATTTGGCTCAATCGTAAATTCCCCATTTTTTCGCCTCCTACTACTAATATTGATAGCCTACTTGAAATCCATAAACTGTTTTGGGTGCCTCAAACTCCTTAGACTTATAAAAAGGGGCTCCCATAAATACATCATAGTAAAATCCATTGCCTCCGCCTCGAAGCCCGACTACGCCACCGGCTAGCTTTTTACCTGGTAAATGCTTTGCGCTAATACCTGTCACTTGACCGTAATCGGCGCCCAAGTACATCTCCAGCCCCAGCTTATCTATCGGTATCCCAAGCTCATTTCGTACATAAAAGCCATTCTCCGCCGACAGAGAGTTCTCTCCATCAAAGCCTCGTACTGTATAGCGGCCGCCAATACTGAAAAACTCGCTACCAAAAAGGCGATCGTGGGTCGCTTGACCTTTAAAATCAAAGTTATATTTCATACCCAGTTTACCAAACTTAAACTTCTGCATCAGATTCAAGTCCAAAGTGCCAACTATGTAATTGTTGGTGGGGTAATCCGGCAATTTAATTTTATCCTCCGCCGCTCCAAGCCAATGCACGCCGCGCTTGCCTCCTAAGCGGATATCCACCAAACCGGTACTAAAATTCTTACGCTTTGAAATCCCGAAATTTAGCTGGGTATTATTCTTACGTTGAGATTCCAATTCAATATCGTCCAGAAAACTCTTAGTAAATTTACGACCAATTGAAAAGTCTATGGTGCTCTTACTATCTGTATCCCGGTGAATCACCCGCTGAGCTTTAAGGACATAGTTTTCGCTCTCTCCGGAATACTTATAAGAATAGATTCCTCGCACTGTCTGATGGTATCTACTGGGAAAGGCGCTAAAGGAAAATGTCCAATAACCCAGCGGAATGCTATAGGAATAGCTGTGGTTTCGGCTTCCTTTTAGCTGGTTATGTTTATCTAAATCATGAACAAAGCTATAGGAAAAAGTGTCATTGTGCTGAAATACGTTGTCCAGTGAAAAATTAAGGCTACCTTGATACTTACCAGTACTACGGGTTCCGCTATCATCTACTGAAAAGCCGCCTCGCCAAGCCTTGCCTTTCCTCAAAGTAATCACCACATCTGTCTCGCCCAGATTCTCGCCGGGCTTTAAGTCCATCGTCACATCTTGAGAAGGTACTCTCTTCATCTGCTCTAGCCCTTGCTCCAAGTCCCGCATATCTAAGATTCGCCCCGGACTTGTAGGAAAAGCATTACCCCAACTACCTTTTTGGTTATTTTCGTTAAAATAAATCCTGCCGACTTTACCCGGAATTAGCTGAATCCGAAGCACCTTAGTAGACAAATCCTGCTCCCCTACCTGAAAGCGAGTCGTTACCATACCGCGAGAAATTGCACCCTCCGTTAGCTCTTCCAAGATAATCTCCAGCCCTTGAGGTCCAATCCTTTGACCTGCATACTGATCCGCCAATCGCTGAGACCACTCAAAACGATGAACCAAATCCCCTTCTATCACAATCTGGTCTATTGGAAAAGAAACCTCTTCCTCCGGCAATTCCCTTAGGTCTTCCCTCTTTACTCTTTCTTGCAGAAATACATCTGGTCTCCTGAGCCTCTCTTCCCGCTCCTCCAAAGAACGGCGATTCTGTTCCCTAAGTTCCTGCTCCTCTGTCGGTGTTAGAGCAAAAGCAGTAGAGGCAAATAACAAACTCCCCAACAAAATACTTCCTATGCGCACTGATTTCTTCTTTATAGATTCATTAACTAGTATATCTCGCAACTATTACAGCCTCCTTAAACAAGCTATCTTTATTAACTAATTTAATAAAGTTTGAGTCTTTTAAATATACGTCATAGCTTCGTCACATCTTAGCTTTTTCCTTCTACGAATTGATTTTTATTTTGTATATTTGTAAAGAAATTTAAAACTCATTGTCCCAGTGTAATTCGTATTCAAAAACGATTAGCTCATGACGTCTTATTACCCATCTACACCCACAAAATTCCTTACTAAAGAATCTACTGTCAACGCTAATCAACCCAATTCAGCACCAATTAGGACTACAAAATGCAAATTTCCCATTTTTCCCGTCTTTTTATATACCCCCATCAACCTAATAATAACAAGGCTTTGGTTGTGGGAATTTTGGAATTGGACTTTCTCATATGTCAAAATCCCACATATTCGGTTTGTTAAATTACTGCACTTTTGTAGTTATTTCTTTTTAAAACGATCAGTCGTAGCTTCTCCCTATCATAAATTCCTCGACTGCCTTTTTAGATGTTTTCCATATTCTACCAATCCGTAAGGCTCTTATCTGACCAGAGCTTAATAATTCATAAGCACCGTTTTTACCGATTTTCAGTATTTCGCAAAGTTCTTCTACGGTTATGATATCGTCGTAGTCTTTAAACATGGTGTTCCTCTCCTTTTTATGGCTTTTTATTTTTATGTTCACTTTTTAAAAATACTGTTTTAGCCATGACAATAATTCCATTTAATTCCTTGGGAAATCTCATAAAATCATTGTTCATTTGATATCACTTCCTGTAGCTGATCTCAATCTTTCCCGAACCTTCTGTAAGGGTCGCCTCTTTAAATCATATATTATAAATTTGAAATCCGGATATGAGCTTGTGAGTGCATCACAAAGTCCTTTAAAAGGATCATAGAAAGATTTTTAAGGAGGAATTTATTATGCCGAACTGGGTACAAAACAAACTATTTCTAAGAGGGGAAGAAAAGGAAGTCGAGAGACTTCTGCAATCACTTACGGGAGAGCACCAGGGATTTGACTTCAATAAGGTCATTCCAATGCCGGAATCGCTGAATATCACATCTGGCAGTGTCGAGAAATTCAGTCATGAAGTTTATTCCTATCAAGTCTTGGGGATTCAGTCGGATTACTTAAAGAGACGCTATGAGAATCATTGCACTGCAGTCGGAAGTATCTCAATTGAGCGGTATATTGATTATTTAGTCGAATCGAAGCAAGTCGATTTGGAGCTTGGAAAAACAGCTTACGACAATCTTCAGCAATATGGTTACATGGACTGGTATGATTTTTGCTGTACTGAATGGGGCTGCAAGTGGAATGCCAGCGACGTGGAAATCGAGGGAAACTGTATCTGCTTTACTACCCCTTGGAGTGTGCCTACTCCAATCATTGAAAAACTCTCGGAAATGTTCCCTGCCTTAACCATTCGCCATATCTGGAGTGATGAGGATATGGGAGCCAATTGTGGTGAGGTATTTTACTATGATACCTGCAATGGAAAAGCGGAATATTTCCCTGAGGATTTTACCAGCGATGCCTATGGTTTATATGTGGAGTGTTGGGGAGATACTGACTGTATCGACCAGATTGGAGATGAATATATCCGTAAAGAATGTGAGGACTGTAAAATCTGTGCATGAGTCTAATTGAAAAAATATTTTATTGTAATACAAATATCAGGATACCTAGTTGTAATACACCTAATCCATTAGCGGATTAGGCTTTTTTTATTTAAAAATTTAAGACGAAATGAGGGGTCAAAATGAAACAAGGAAAAACGTTAATTCAATTAGCGGTAGAGCTTGAACGGCAACGTAAAGCCCGAAAAGACTTTATCGCCGATACTCGCAATCTGACTGTATATACCCAAAGTGGCATTACCACCCTAACGATGGATATGGAAGGGCAAAGCGAATCCTTTCGGGTAGGCGAACTGGCTCATAAGCAAATCGCTGATCGATTGCAGATTCCTTTGAGATACTACAACCGGTTGAAAGATGAATCTCCCTTTTTGCTTGACGAAAATATAAACCATTGGCTTTTAAGAAACCCGGAACGGCGAATGCTTCGGGTACTGGATGGAAATGTACGAGCTTTTTTAAGTGACCGCTACCGCCGTCTGGATAATCTGGAGCTGGCTGATACGGTAATTCCCTTGATTAAGGAGATGCAAGGCGCTGAGGTCGCATCTTGTCAAGTGACCGAGACTCATATGTATATCAAAGTTATCAATAAGAAACTAAAAGCAGAGGTCGCAACCGGTGATGTTGTGCAAGCCGGCATTGTAATTTCCAATTCCGAGGTTGGCTTGGGTAGCTTAAAGGTAGAGCCCCTTCTCTATCGCTTGGTGTGTAAAAATGGCCTGATTATAAAAGACCATGCCCAGAAGCGCTATCACGTAGGCAAGCAAATCAACAGTGATGATAGTGCCTATGAAATCTTCTCTGATGAGACCTTAAGGCAAGACGATAAAACCTTCTTTATGAAGGTGGAAGATACAGTCCGCACAGCAATTGATGAAGCCAAATTCCATCTAACTGTAAATAAATTCCGAGCCACAATAAATGAATCTACCGGAGACGATCCAATCAAAACGGTAGAAGTGCTTGCAGACAGGTATAGCTTGAATCAAGCAGAGCGTGGTAATATCCTGCGCCACTTCATCATGGAAGGTAGTAATACCAAATTCGGATTGATTCACGCAGTCACTAGAGCTTCTCAGGATGTAGCGGATTATTCCAGAGCTACAGAATTTGAGAGACTAGGCGGCGAACTTTTGGCTTTGCCACCCAGTAATAATGGGTTAACTATTGATATTCCAGTCTTTCAGCGAAATTAGAAAGGAGTTTTCAGATGCCTGCTACTAAATTTATCTGTCCCGACCAGAGCCAGATTTTAATTAGCCAATGTTTAAAAGAATGTCCGAAGAAGCAGCATTGTATGTTCCTACCTACCCTGCGAAGCGTTGCAACTTCCTCAAATCGAAAACTTTCAGAGCCATCAGTAACCGAATTGATTACCGGTACTCGTGAGACTTACCTTAAAAAGACAATGGATTATGCAGTAGACCCTCAAGAGAGCCTTTATGCTTTGCATGGCTCAGCGGTTCACCGAATTAATGAAGATCATACCGATGGAAATATCCTCTCAGAGGTTCGCTTGAAAGACCGAATCACTTCGGGGCAATTTGATTTATACGGTCAAATTATGGATGAGACCGCCGGAGTGCTGGGAGATATTAAAGTGACCAGTAGCTACAAAGTCATGAAAGCTCTGGGAATGTATAAAGTAGATATTCCGACCAATGAAGTCTATAAATCCGGGCTTAAAAAGGGTCTGACGAAAACACGAAAAGAATGGCGGCACGATGGCAACAAAGGCTTATTTGATTGGTCATTGCAACTTAATTATTACCGGATTCTTTTGGAACGAGCCGGATTTACAGTCAACCGCATTGTCATTCAGGCTCTTTGTCGGGATTACAGCCTTCGCATCGCTGCTGAAAGAGGTATAACCAAACCTCTTTATCTGATTCCCATTTCTTTTATTTCCGACCAATGGGTTGAGCGATATATGAATTATAAGGCGAAAGCACTCGAAGAGGCTTTTGAAACTAAGAGGCTTCCCCCGGTATGCCGACCGAGAGAACGATGGCATGACCGGAAATGCTTAAAAAATCTCCTCAAATTACATTACAAGATTCTTCGCAAAAAAAGACCACCAGCATAGCTGATGATCTTTTGAGCCCAGTATTTATCAAGTTTTCACGAAATCACTGTTAATTCTTCATTAGCATTTGGAAATATACTCACCACCATTCTTGCTATTTTCAAAACAAAGACCAATTTAAAGACCAAAACAAAAAAGCCCCCGGCGTATAAACGCCAGGAGCCTTGATTTTAATGGCGACCCTGCAGGGACTCGAACCCCGGACCTTCTGATTCGAAGTCAGACGCTCTATCCAGCTGAGCTACAGAGTCTTAATGAACCACTTAGTTATTCTACCTTATTTTGGCAGTATTGGCAAGGGAAGGTTTTATTTGCTTAATTCGAGTAGCAAGTCTTTGGTTTGGATTGAGTCTTTGGTTTTCACATAAATCTCTTTGATTTGTCCGTCAAATGGGGCTTGGATGGTGGTTTCCATTTTCATGGCTTCGGTAACGATGAGAGGGTCACCTTTTTTGACTTTATCTCCTTTGGCGACGAAAATTTTTACGATTGCGCCGGGCATGGTGGCGCCGATCTGGTTGAAGTTGTTTTCGTCAGCTTTTTCCCGCATGACGATGACTGCTTTGACGGAATTATCTTTGATTACAACTTCTCTGGAGAGTCCGTTCAATTCAAAGCTTACAGTACGGGTGCCATCCGGGTTTGGCGCACTGATGCTGATTAGTTTGATGATGAGAATTTTGCCTTCTTCGATTTCCACTCGAGTCTCTTCACCGATACGAAGTCCAAAGAAGAAATCCGGCGAGTCAAGTACCGATACATCGCCAAAGGCATGAGCGAAGCGGCTCCACTCTTCAAAGACTTGAGGATATAGCGCTGAGGCGAGAGCATCTTTTTCAGTTGCCGGGCGATTCATGCTAGAGCCGAGGCTTCGCTTGACTTCTGAAAAATTAATCTCTTCCATCGCTTCGCCGGGGCGGGCAGTCAGCGGTTTTCGGCCTTTTAAGATAATTCGTTGTAATTCCTTTGGAAAGCCTTGGTAGGGTTGCCCCAGCTGACCTTGGAAAAATTCCACTACGGAATTTGGAAAGTCCAAAAATTCGCCTTTTTCATAGATGTCATCTTCATTTAAATCATTTTGAATCATGTAAAGTGCCATGTCGCCCACGACCTTCGAGGATGGTGTGACTTTGACTACATCGCCGAACATATCGTTGACTTTTCGGTACATTGCTTTGATTTCATCCCAACGACTACCCAGCCCTACTGCCTTGGCCTGCTGCTTCAAATTGGTATATTGGCCGCCGGGCATTTCGTGCAAATAGACCTCGGTGTCCGGGAAAATTACGCCGCTTTCAAAGTCTTTATAATAGCCTCGCACATCTTCCCAGTAGCGAGAAAGCTGAGTCAATGCCTCAATCTCCGCTGTTGGGCGTCGTTTGTCATGCTCCAAAGCATAATAAAGACCGGAAGCGCTGGGCTGAGAGGTACCGCCTGCCATTGCTCCCATCGCTACGTCTACAATATCAACCCCCGCCGCAATCGCCTGCACATAACTGTAAAGCATATTGCCACTAGTATCATGAGAATGCAGATGGAGCGGCAAGTCAACCGCATCTTTCAGGGCAGAAACTAAAATCCGTGCCCCTTCCGGCTTAAGAAGTCCTGCCATGTCTTTGATTGCCAAAATATGAGCTCCACTTCGCTCCAGCTCCTTTGCCATTTTGATATAGTAATCTAAATTATATTTGACCCGTTTATCATCTTGAATATCGCCGGTATAGCAAATCGCCGCTTCAGAGACCTTGCCCGCCTCGCCTACCGCATCAATGGCGACTTTCATGCTTTCTAGCCAGTTCAGACTATCGAAAATGCGAAATACATCAATTCCTGCTTCAGCAGATTCTTTTACAAAATTTCGCACCACATTGTCCGGATAATTGGTATAGCCTACTGCATTTGCGCCTCGCAGAAGCATCTGCATCAGCACATTCGGCATCGCCTGCCTGAGATTCCGCAATCGTGCCCAAGGGTCTTCGTGCAGAAAACGATAGGCCACATCAAAAGTCGCACCACCCCACATTTCCGAGGAAAATAACTGTGGCAACAGCCGTGCCGTGTGAGGTGCAATTCGCTGAATGTCCTTCGACCGAATTCGAGTTGCCAGAAGGGATTGGTGAGCATCTCGAAAAGTCGTATCGGTCAGCAAAACCTGCTCTTGCGCCTTTACCCAGTCTACCAGACCTTTTGTCCCTTTTTCGTCCAGTATCTGTTTTGTGCCCGATGCCGGTGTATCCCATTTCACTTTCGGCATTCGAGGCTCTGCAAATATAGGCTTTTCCTTGGAAGCAATTCCCGGAAAACCGTTTACTGTCACATTTCCCAAATAATTTAGTAATTTTGTGCCTCGATCCAATTTTTCCGGTAATACAAATAAATTCGGCGAATGGTCAATAAAAGTAGTATCGCAGACCCCATGAATAAAGTCCTCATGCTTCATCACATTATCCAGAAAGGCGATATTCGTTTTCAGACCTCGAATCCGAAATTCCCCTAAAGCCCGCCGCATCTTGGCGATCGCGCTTTTTCGGGAGAGTCCCCAAGTGGATACCTTAACTAGCAGAGAGTCATAATGAGGGGTAATCACTGAGCCCGCATAAGCATTACCCGCATCCAGCCGCAACCCAAAACCGCCGCCGCTCCGATAAACCGTGATTTTTCCGGTATCAGGCATAAAATTATTCTCCGGGTCTTCTGTAGTGACCCGGCATTGAATTGCATGACCATTGCAAAGAATTTTCTCCTGGGCTGGGATACCGATTTCCTCGTCATGCAAAGTGTACCCCGCCGCAATTAAAATCTGAGCCTGCACGATATCGATACCGGTCACCAGCTCAGTAATCGTGTGCTCTACCTGAATTCGCGGATTCACTTCCAGAAAATAAAATTGCCCATCAGCGCTCACCAAAAATTCCACCGTGCCGGCGCTATAATAGCCGACATTTTTCATTAACCGAACTGCGGCTTCACAAATTTCCTGACGGAGCTCCACCGGCAATATCGCCGGTGCAACCTCCACCACCTTCTGATGACGACGCTGCACGGAGCAATCTCGCTCGTACAAATGAACAATATTTCCTTTTAAGTCCCCCAAAATCTGGACTTCAATATGCTTAGCAGACTCCAAAAGTCGCTCAATATAGACTTCTTCATTGCCAAAAGCCGTCTTCGCCTCGGAGCGAGCCCGCTGGTAAGCGTCCTCCAAAGCCTCCGGAGTGCGAACAATCCGCATTCCCCGGCCACCG
>JGI996J12353_1000296_pt1 | contig 13344 bp, 12 predicted proteins | sample IntmicLarv5ML5BL_FD_12353 | JGI IMG/M metagenome (IMG submission 12353) | reverse complement strand
AAAAAAAAAAAAAGGCTTCTCGCATGAGAAGCCTCTTCTTTATTATTACATTAAAACGACGTTTTATTGTCTATTTACTGCTGAGTATGAAATCTTCAACGCATACGCCTCACGAAGAGCCTGCTTTACGTCTGAAACAACACCCATCCTCGTTTCTCTATCTGCTTTTATAGAAACAGTCATAAACGGAGCATCTTCCTCCTTCATACTAGACTTTTCTTGAGCGATATAATCCTGGATTTCTGAAGTCTCTGCGTATTGGTCATTCAACTGAATACGAGTTTCAGAGCCCATTCTAGCTCTCATGTCTCTAGAAGGTCTACCGATATAGATAAATGTTACTAAAGATTTCTTTTCCAACTTCTGAAGTTCTGTCGCCTGCGGTGCACGAAATTCTACTTTCAAAGTAACCTCACGCATCGTGGTAGTCATCATGAAGAAGAACAAAATAGCGAACACAAGGTCAGCCGTAGATGTTGTCTGCAACTGTGGAACTTCACGTTTTTTATTACCTCCAAATTTCCCCATTAATTATCCTCCATAATTTTTAGGTTCAGCTTCAGAAATCTTTTGAGGATAAATCATTCGAACAGCTCTTTGTTGCTCTTCGTTCAATTCTTCAAATAATCTTCCAAATTTTTCTTTGGAAAGATCATTTCTCAATTCATTATAAGCTGCAGCCAATTCATTCTGAACATTGATATATGCTTGATATTCTGTACCACGGTCATTCTGCAAGGAAATTATATGGTTTCTAGTTACCATTTGTTTTCCGAAGAAAGGAACGTCAAGTTCAACCTTTTCTGGTTTATGTTCATCGTTATAAGGATTTTGAATAAATTCCTTAGCACGTTCTCTTAATTCATGAACTTCCACAAATTGACCATTACAAAGAATCTGATTGTTTGTATTAATCAAAACAACCATTAAATTTCTCTTCTTAATATCGACATCTGCTCCTTGTTGATCCTTAGGGATCGGAGGTGGCAATAGACGAGCTAAACCCGCATCTGTAGCCATAGATGTTGTCAAAAGGAAAAAGAGAAGAATCATAAATGCAATATCAGCTGTTGAAGTTGAATTTACTACTGGTATTTTTCTTTTTCTGCCAGCCATCTTCCTTTTTTTTAATTATTACAAAAATTATTTGTCTAAGACTTTCTTTATATTACCCCAAGCAATACAAGCGATAATTAAAGCAAGAAGAGTATAAATAGCATACAACCACATATCAGCCATCTTCAACCAAAAAGGAACATTTTCAGAACCTTCGTAACCGATTAATGGAAGTGGAGTAGCATCTCCTATTGTGAAATAAAGGAACATCATTCCAACTAATGCAGCAACAGCACCAAGAGAAATAAGACCAGACTTTGTGTCTTCTCTCAACAATTTAGCCATTTGCAAACCAGCAAAGAAGATACTCAAACCTACCGTTGCACCAAGTAATGTATATAACCAAAATAAAAGATAATCAACATTAACTGGCACTGGTACTTCAGCAGTAGAATCCACGGTTCCTCCCAAGTAATACACCAAAAGAATGGTAATATTAATAAGAGTTACAACTGTGAAAATCAAACTGGATGTTTTTCTAATTTTAGTAACAGCCATGATAAATTATTTTTTATATTTTAGGTTGTATTTAACAACTAAATCCATGAAAGAGATAGTAGAATCTTCCATTCTGTTAACAAGAGCTTCAAGCTTACTTAACAAATAGTTGTAAACTAACTGAAGAGTGATTGCAGATAAAAGACCTGTAATTGTTGTAATCAAGGCAACTTTCATACCACCAGCAACAACCGTTGGACTGATATCACCTACTTGTTGGATTTTGTCGAAAGACAAGATCATACCCACAACAGTACCGATGAAACCGATAGAAGGAAGGATCGCAATAAATAATGTAATCCATGACAAGTTCTTTTCTAACAAACCTGCTTGAACAGCACCATAAGAAGTAACTGATCTTTCTACTACATCTTCACTTTGTTCAATTCTCATTAAACCTTGATATACAATTGAAGCAACTGGACCTTTTGTATCACGAGCAATAGTCTTAGCCGTTTCCACATCCCCTTTATCAAGAGCATCTTCCACATTCTTAAAAAGTTTCGCTGTATTTACTTCTGAAAGATTCAAATAAATTACTCTTTCCAAGCAGATAGCCAAACCGAAGATTAATGGAATACAAATAAGACTGTTGTAGAATGCACTACCATCAATGAAATACTTTTTTAATTCATGATGAAGACCTCCTTGAACTGCTTCTTGTGCAAATGCCATCGTTGAGGTTCCTAGGGCGAAAACACCCAAGATTACTTTTGAAAATAAATTTCTCATCGTGTGTTTAATTTTTAAGATTAATAATTTTTTATTTCAGTTTAATAATTTTCAATAACGCATGCGGAGAAAGCGGGATTCGAACCCGCGATACGCTTTAGACGTATACACGCTTTCCAGGCGTGCCTCTTCAACCACTCGAGCACCTCTCCTCTCTAAAACGAACGCAAAATACGAAAAAAAAACAATTCGCAACTTTTTACGCCCACAAATCTATGATTTTTGCTTCATATATACATCAATATAGTGACAAAATTAACTCATCTTTTCTCCGTTTTTATAAAAAAGTAAAAACGCGACCTGTAAAATTGAACATAGACTTAACATTTTCTGTTGTTAATAATGCCAATTCTTCCAGCGACATCGAATAAGTTTCAGCTACTTTCTTCGCAGTTTCTCTTATGTATAGGGGAACATTTTTACGTCCGCGATAAGGAGTTGGTGCCAAATATGGAGCATCTGTTTCCAGCACCACACGACTAACATCAAAAGACTTTATAACCTCTGATAATCGTGAGTTTTTAAATGTCACAACTCCATTTATCCCAATATTAAAAGCCTTCATCTTTTCTATCTCAAGCAAATCGTCTTCTGTTCCCGAAAAACTATGGAAAACACCTGATAGTTTATCAACCCCCACATTATATAAAGAGTCGAAAACTTCTGGGTATGCCTCTCTTGTATGAATGGATACTGGCAGTGAATATTCAACACTCCATCGCAGCTGTTCTTCAAAAACCGCCTTTTGTTCCTTAAGAAAAGTTTTATCCCAATAAAGATCAATCCCAATTTCCCCGATTGCATAATATTGCCTCTTATGCAAACAAGACTCTATCAATGATAATTTTTGCGCGTATCTTCCATCAACACTTGTCGGATGCAAACCCATCATCGGATATGCAAAGTCCGGATATAAGTCACACAGTTCATGCAGTCGATCAATTGTTGTTTCATCAATATTAGGCAAAAGCAACGCCTCTATCCCATTCTCCCTTGCCTCTTTAATTAAGACATCACGATCCTGATCAAATTCTTCGAGAAAGAGATGGCAATGAGTATCTATCAGCTTCATTTCAAAAGTCTCTATTCATTAAGTCCTCACAAACCGTTTTTAGCAATTGTGTTTGAGATGGGCATACCGATAATTGCGAAAGACACTTTACAGCTTCGGCATAGTAATACTTTATCTTATTTTCCGCAAGCTCTTTTATACCAAGCTCAAGATACATTTTCGTGAAATATGCGATCTTCTCCTCTGGAGAGAAATGTTCTTTGTTAACCCAATCGACAAGCCTCTCACGCTGCGCTGTGTTAGCGTTCTTTAATGCATTAATAAGCAGATAAGTCTTTTTATTACAGAGTATATCTCCTCCTACATTCTTTCCAAAAATCTCTGGATCCCCATAAACATCCAACAAATCATCTTGGAGTTGGAAAGCCAACCCCAGATTTATGCCAAAATCATACAACAATGAGGCGTCCTTATCAGAAGCGCCACCAACGATAGCGCCTGTTTTCAATGAACATGCCAGAAGAACGGCTGTTTTCAGCCTTATCATCTCAAGATATTCATCTTCTGTAACATCCAGACGATTTTCAAACAACATATCATATTGCTGTCCACCACAAATCTCTAATGCAGTAGTAGTAAACAAAGACAACACCTCTTTTAAATGTTCATTAGGGGTTTTACTGATAAGTTGGTATGCAACAATTAGCATCGCATCTCCCGACAGTATCGCAGTATTAGCGTTCCAAACCTTATGCACTGTCGGTTTATTACGTCTCTTATCTGCGGCATCCATCAAATCATCGTGAAGTAATGTAAAATTATGAAACACCTCAATTCCCAACGCAGGATTTATCACCGGCTCAATATCGTCGGAATAAAGATCACATACGATTAGCGACAACACAGGCCTTATCCTTTTTCCCCCAAGAGACAATATGTATTCAATTGGCGAATACAAACTTTCCGGTTGATTGGCGAAATGAAGTTGAGAAACTGCCAAATCGACCCTTTGTTTTATAGAATCAAGTGTTTTCATTTTTAGGTTATAACACAAAAAAGGCTGCCTTGATGCAGCCTTTTTTGATATATATGAAATACTATTACTGTAATCTAAAGTGAATTGGCATAGTATATCTTACACGTACAGGTTTTCCTCTTTGTTCTCCTGGACTCCATCTTGGCATAGTACCAAGTACGCGTATAGCTTCTCTATCCAATGATGGGTCTACACCTCTTACTACTTCGATATCAACAACAGAACCGTCAAGGTTTACCACAAAAGAACAGATTACACGACCTTGAATACCGTTTTCTTGAGCAATTACAGGATATCTGATTGCACCAGTGACAAACCTCATCATTTCAGCATCACCACCAGGGAATGATGGCATCTTTTCTACTATGGTAAAGATATGTTGAGCAGACTCTTCCTCTTCTTCAACTACCGCTGCAGGAGGAACGTATGCTTGAACCTGTGCATCAGACTGGCTATCTTCAGAAGACATTATTTCTGTATCCGCAACTTCCACATCATCTTCTACCACATTTAATGTTTCCAACTCTACAACCGCAGGTGGTGGAGGTGGTGGAGGAGGAGGAGGTGTATTATCCTGAATCGTAATTTCAATTTCTTCTTCAACTAAAATATCAGCAATACCCTCGACTTTTATTACTTCAAATTCGCGAGTACCCCATTCAAAGCCGACAAACAAAATAGCCAGGCCAACAACCATACCCATCAGAATACCGAGGGTCTGATTATTCTCCAAACTTGCTTTTGGTGTTTTTTTAATCTCCATGATGTATTATTTAATGTTTTACGTGTTTTAGCAACAAAGGCAAAAATACAAATTATTTTATATTTACCTACAACTACGAAAAGAAATGCGCTCTATTGATGAAATAAAAATAAGCATCAATTATAACTTTTTGTTCTTTTTCTCGTTTCATAGAAAAGGATTCATTCTGTTTTCCTTTATCTATTATTGATAATTATGGCTGTAAAGTAAATTCTTTTTTTTTAATTAATTTATCTTTGGACGATATTTTGTTAGACAAAACATGAAAAATATACTGCTTTTTATTTCTTTTTCAACGATTGCAATGTTTTCATCCGCACAAAACGGAGACGATTCATATACATTCCTTCGATATCCATCATCATCCAGAGCAAACGCATTGGGAGGTCACACCGTGTCATTAATAGAAAATGACCCCTCATTGGCTCTCCATAACCCCGGACTTTTAGGATCGGAAATGGACGGAATGGTTAGTTTAAGCTACATGAATTATATTTCAGACATTAATGTAGGAAGCGTATTTTATACTAAGGCTGCAGGCGAGAGAGGCGCTTGGGGGATTGGTGCTACATATCTAAGCTATGGGCAAATCAAGCAAACGAATGCAGAAAACATAGAAGAGGGTACATTCTCTGCAAATGATGTAAACATTAATGGTATATATGCCTATGATTTGTCGGAGAGATGGCGTGGTGGTTTATCTCTTAAGTTTTTGTATTCATCTTTTGAGCGATATTCTTCTTTTGGCATAGGCGTAGACGCTGGTTTAAGCTACTACAACTCTGAAGAGGGTATTTCTTTCGGTTTTGCAATAAAGAATATCGGAGCACAAATAAAAGCATACAATGAAGAAAGACACAAACTGCCTTGGGATATCCAATTAGGCATGAGCAAGAAGATGCAGAACTCACCTTTCCGTTACTCGATCACCGCTATGCACCTGAATAAATGGAACCTCGAATATATCGACAACTCCAACGCAAGTACTTACGAAGGAGATTCATTCTTCCAGTCATTTACTAAACACCTTGTTTTCGGAGTTGACTATATTCCGTCCGACAATTTCTGGATTGGATTAGGTTTCAATCCCAAATCAAACGCAGACATGAAGTTGATTAATGGTAACAGATTCGGAGGTTTCTCTATAGGTGCTGGCGTTTCATTAAGCAGCTTTAATGTAGCGGCATCTTTAGCGCAATATCATCCTTCTGCAAGCTCTCTGATGATTAGCGTTTCCACCTCATTGTCTAAAAGAAATATTGAATAATATAATGAAGAAAATTGTTATTGCCATTGATGGATTCTCTTCAAGTGGTAAAAGTACCATGGCAAAAGATTTAGCAAGAGAAATCGGTTACACATATATAGATACAGGTGCAATGTATCGTGCAGTAACATTGTATTGCTTGCGAAACAATCTCATACATAAAGAAGGTGTAGACATTGAGGGACTACGTAAAAGTATTAATGACATCAGAATTAACTTCACACTTAATAAAGAAACAGGTCGCCCAGAAACTATCCTAAACGGAGTAAATGTAGAAAAAGAGATACGGAATATGGAGGTCGCAAATTGGGTTAGCCCCGTTGCAACAATCGATTTTGTCAGACATGCAATGGTTGCTCAACAGCAACTGATGGGAGAAGAAAAGGGTATCGTCATGGACGGCAGAGATATTGGCACAGTAGTATTTCCCAATGCCGAACTTAAACTATTCATAAACGCAAGTCCCGAGATAAGAGCCAAACGCCGTGTTGACGAACTTACGGCCAAAGGAGAAGCTGTTTCTTACGAAGAAGTTCTCGAAAACGTAAAGAACAGAGACCATCTTGATTCTACAAGGAAAGAAAGTCCTCTCAGACAAGCCGATGATGCAATAGTTCTCGACAATTCTACAATGACTATTGAAGAGCAAAAGGCATGGCTTCTTACACAATATAGTAAGGCCATCGAAAAAGCAAATGCATAAAAAACCACACACTATCAATGATAGAGGTAGAAATAGATAAGAGTTCCGGATTTTGTTTTGGAGTTGTAAACGCAATAAAAAGTGCGGAAAAAGAACTGCTGGATTCAGAGGACAACTTATACTGCCTGGGCGATATTGTCCACAACAACCAAGAGGTGGAGCGACTTAAGAAGGTCGGACTACACTCCATTGTGCACGACGACTTAAAGCATTTACAAGGAAAGAAGGTACTGCTACGTGCCCACGGAGAACCGCCATCTACATATAAAATCGCTCAGGAAAACAACATAACTATTATAGATGCGACTTGCCCGGTTGTTTTGCGACTGCAACAAAAAATTCAGAGATGTTACAACGAAGCTCGGTCGAAAAGTGCACAAGTCGTAATTTATGGCAAAAAAGGCCATGCCGAAGTAAACGGTCTCGTCGGACAAACTGATGGAACTGCGATTGTAATAGAAAAAGCTGAAGACTTATCCTTTTTAGACTTCAACAGAGATCTTATTTTATTCTCCCAAACAACAAAATCATTAGACGGATTCCGAGATATAGTAGAACGAATCAAACAGAGAATCTCGCCTGATGTTCAATTCAGCTATTACGACACTATTTGCCGCCAAGTAGCGAACAGACTTCCTAATGTTAAGGCATTTGCATCATACCATGACTGGATATATTTCGTTGCAGGCAAGAAGAGTTCCAATGGGAAGATACTATTTGAAGAATGTAAAAAAGCCAATCCCAACACCATATTTATTTCCGGAGCAGAAGAAATATCCACACCGCTACCCGAAGGAGTTAAAAGAGTCGGCGTTTGTGGTGCAACATCAACACCCAAATGGCTTATGGAAGAAGTTGCCACACGCATACTCGAGCTAAACAAAGAAAGATAAGGCGCTCACCCAACAACGAAGCAAGTCAGTTCAAGAAAAAAAAGAGGACCATGCGAATTTCACAATCCACATGGTCCAAAACACATTTACAAAACATAATGACAATTAATATGTCATCTCAAAAAAATCTTTATTACAGCAAGGATATAGTTGTAAACTTGAAACAATACTTAAAAACAATGTTATCATATAATTATCGTCCAAAACGAACACCAATCTTCAAACCAACAGAGAAAGGATTAATTTCCTTTATATGATTGGAATTCAGCAAACCGCTATAACCAATGCCGGTGCCAATAGGACTACCCGATACAGGATACTGAGGTGGTGCGATAAACAAACCATCAGAACTATTCTTAATATCAGTAAAGCTATAATTCAAATAACCACCGATGGATAAATCAGTCTTCTCTGACAAGGCAATAAGAAAACCAAACTCTGCTGTTCCAGCAATGCCATACTTCAAATCAGCATCCTTCTTATTATCAAAGGTCGAATTATTCAAATCAGTTGTACCAAAGCCATGTTGTGGCACAGGAGGATTATTGGGAGCACCCATATCAAAGCGTTGTCCTTCCTCAACATAATAACCTGAAACATTAAGAAGACTATTCGGATTTGAGCGAAGTTTGTATTTCGCAATGACAGGCAATTGGAGTTTACCGCCAACCGAAGCATAAAGACTCCATTGACGATCATTTAAACGAGTCTTATAGTTCAACACCAAGGGTATATCAAGGAAATAAACATCCTGAACCTCTTCAAGGTTAGAGACACGAACACGAAGGTCGAAATCACGAGGGTTACCCGAGATTAAGTCATCGTCAGTATATCTGCCTAATTCATAAGCATGATCCATACCGCCTTTAAGCAAGCCTTTTGCTCCTGTATATGACAGACCTGCTCCCAGGCCAAGTCCCCAATGTGAATTGAAGAAATAATCATAGCGAACCTCAAAGCCATAACCAAGTGTTCCATTAGAAGAGGTTTTAACACCGGCATTATCAATCAGGTCATAATTGAGATTGGACAAGCCACCATGAACACTAATGTTTAGGTAATGTGAGGTAGTATCCTGTTGAGCAAACACATTTGACGTTGTCAATAGAAACAACGCAGAGAGAGAGAATATAATAATTCGATTCATAATAATTCTTATTTAACTGTTAGACGTTTAACTTCAACCTTACCCGAAGGAAGGGTTACAACAACAAGGTATGAGCCACCGGTGAAGTCAACAGAGATAGATTTAATGTCACTTGACAATTTGTCTTTGTAGACAATACGACCTCCCATATCATAAATCTCAATAACACCGGATGTGTCTGAAGTGATATCAGTTACTAATACATTGAACTGATTGCCTCTCGCAACAAGGCTTGGAGAGATAGTGGCAGAAGCACCGACAGTTCGTTCGTTGAAGACAATTGGACAGCTTTCAATATAGCGGCCATCACTATAGTAAGCACGAACAAAGTAAGTGCCAAGCAAGCCATCTTCTTCAGTATAATACTGAGCATTGCCATATATACCTATAGAAGAGCCGTCTTTATACCATTGATAGCTAACGAAATTATCATTCGAATTGTCGACATACATTACATCATCCCATTTCATCTTTATCGGGAAACAGCAGGAAACAGAAGCAACATCAGACTCAAGGCTATAGCAAGGACTGGAGACAACAACAGAATATCCACCTTCATTATTAGATGTTACGGTTGATGTGTAAGTTGAAGATGTTGCACCGAGGATCTTAACACCATTATGATACCATTGGTAAGTCAAGGACGTTCCTGTTGCATCAACGCTAAGACGGAAGCTATCGCCAATGTTCAATCCAGAAATAGACTCAGGATGGTGAAGGATTGCTATATCACCTTCAACATCGAAGCTGAAATCATAGCGAGTGATTAAGTCAGTAATATCATCGCTTTGAAGCAAGATAGCACCACCATAACGTCCGCCAACAACATTGCGTGGAACTTTTATTGGGATAATATTGTTAGAAGGCAAAAGACTATAAGAGCTTACATTCTCAAAGCCTGCAGCAAGAGAAGCGGCAGAGAACTCAAGGCTATAGTAAATTGTCTTGCCGGAGATAAGCAATTCAAATGGCAATAGGAATTCGTCAACACCAAGACAGAAAGGACTTGCACCAGGGATTCTTATTCCGGACTCAGGAGTAGGTCTTGGATTCGGGTCTGGATCAGGATCCGGTTCAGGATTAGGAGTCGGAATATAATTACGTACAAGGCGAACAATGATGGTATCAGGAGCAACAACATTAGACAAAGAATACTGTCCATTTGTACCACTCATAACACCAACGTTCTTCCTTTCAACGATAGCATCATAATTAGAAGCACGACTGTTGATAGTAAATGAATAATTATTTCCGGAAACAACTTCATTATCACCAACCGCGATTGATATTAAATTGTAGTTAGAAGGACTACCATCTTCTATTATAAGATGTACCAATGGATTATAAAAGGCTTTAAGACGAAGGTCTTCATCCTTAATCTTTTCGCTGAAATCCCAATCCGACGGATTTGTATAATCCGAACGCAAGGCGCTCATTACGCCAGTCGACATATAGTCAGTAAAATACTCAAGACCGATATTATCGGCTCTTTCTACATTCTTCCAACCCTTATTCGCATATCCGGGACGGTCAGGGGTTACTAATTTTTCTGCCTCAGTTTCATTATCAATAAGAACCATTTCTCTTCTGCTTTCAAGAGGATCTGCATTATCATTGTAATCGTACTCTACGAAACAAAAACGGATTAAAGACAACGTATTACCTAATCCACGAAGACCACCAGGCGTAGCAACATCATCAGCCCCATATATCTTTAAAACACCACCATCCATATAATAAAGCTCTTGTCCTGCACTTCCTATATACACAGGGTCAGACAGAATATTCTGATAAGACTGACCTTCACTATTCGTAGCAGCTTCATCAACTGTGTGATGGATTCTCAAATAAGGGCCGCCCGTCCAATCGCGAACAACTAAAAACTCATATTCGGGCACTTCAGGCAGCGATTTGTTTATTATACCAATAGCCTCATTAGCATGGTCACGCGTAAAGTCAAAGTAAATATGGCCAGATTGTGGATATGGAAGACCTGGGAAATCCGGATCTCCTGGTCGTATTACTGCATTATCAACAGCGCTAAAAGAGTCAAAGACAGGAACTGGCAGAAGCTCAGAAAATACACCCACTAATAGTGTGCCGGCAGGAGGAATAGCAAGTTCTGGAATGGCACTACTCAGAAGCGTTATTGTATCCAATCTTAGACAATCATAGAATGTCATTAAACCGATATTACTTAATTTTGCGGGAAGGACAATCGACTCTACTGAGTACAATCCTGCATATGCCATATTTGACAAGTCAACTATTGAATGAGGTAGATTTACTTCCTTAAGATAACGACTATCACGAAGAGCATAGCTCGGGAGTTTAGTTATACTTGTAGACTTTATTGTTATTTTCTCCAGATTTGTGTTATAGAAAAGTTCATCACCAATAGCACCGACCGTTTTGCCAAGTACGACTTCTCTCATATTCTTTACTCCATAAAAAGCACTTGGCGCAATCTCTGTTACAAGTTCTTTTGGTTCAAAGAGAGCATCAGATTTGTTCGCAGGATAACGCACGAGAGTTTTTCCATCAGCACTATAAAGAATACCATCTTCCGACATGAAGTGGGCGGAAGATGCCGTAATTGATTCCAAGTTTTTTGTTCCGTTAAAAGCACCTTCGTCAATCGTTTCAACGGTCGGAGGCAGCGGGTAATCTATATCTGTTTTAGCACTAGGATAGTAAACCAAACGTGTCATATCATCACTATACAAAATACCATCACTATCTACCATGAAATCTCCAAAGCCACCATCCATCGTAAAGTATTCTAAGTCTTCAATACCAGAGAAAGCCCATTTCCCAATTGTATTTACGCTTGTAGGAATGTCTAATGTTTTAATTTTAGGACAATTAAAAAACGCATATTCTCTAATCTCCTCCAATCCTGCTGGAAGTATAACTGTTTCTAATTGGAATTTATACATAAACAACCTTGTTGGCACAAAAGTCATTGCGGTACCAGAAAGATTAACATATTGAAGATTGGGCGTACTAGTAAACAGAGCATGCGAAAAGAGATCACTAACCTCAGAGTATTCAGGAATAGACAAAAGTTGACAGTTGGAAAAATCTACACGCCTCAAGTCATTACAATCAAAAAACATTGCATAATAGTAATAGGCTTCATAAAACTGCAGATTAGTACATCCGGAAAAAGAAATCTCACTAAGTTTTTTTGCCTTATTTACTTGGCCAAGAATATTCCACTGAAAATAAGTAAGCCCTATACAGTCTGAGAAATCCAGAGACTCCACTGTTGTTTCCACAAACAACTCAGTACCCAATCTTGAGGGGGTTAAAGTGCTGCTTCCTGCAAAACTAATCGATTTTACATCTGCACCATAAAACGCATTCGCTTCTATTTTTTCAACACTTCCCGTCCATCGGGAGTTAGCAAAACTTACACCTTCTGCTTTCACTCCATTAAACGCATCAGCCCTTATATAATCAAGTGCGGTACCAACAAAATCAATATAGTCTATTTCTACGTCACGAAAGGCATTTGATGCTATTGTAAGACGCCTGCTCGTGGAATTCATATTAGAAAAATCTAAAGTTTCGACGTGCTCAAAACCATCTCCAATAATACTTGCGCTTCCGTTTCCAAGAGTTCTTACATAGTCTCCAGAATTTAGTTCCGCTGGAACAGAGTATTTTTCAACAGGAGCTGATCCTGTATAATCAATCCTTGTAATTGTTGCTGAAGTAGTACCAGTGTAAGTTATCTCAAAATTATTAGCAACGTCAACATACGTCGTTTGAGCAAAACACTGCAGGCTTGTTGTCAATGCAATTATGCATGCAACAAGAAATGTGAATAGTTTCCTTTTCATTTTGTTTGTTTTCATATTATTTGTATTAAGTCAGTTTATGTACATCCATTTCATTGAAACAAAAAGGGCGTGCTGTAAATTGGCAGAAATTCAATCTTGCCAATTTACAGCACGCCCTTGTAGGCATGAACTTGTAAGTACATACCAACAACCTCTCTTCACCTGATGAAGAAATATCTGCTAAAGCAGAAGAGGGTAATACGTTTTGTTTGTAAGAAGAAGAATTAGCAGATTTGCTAACTTCTGGATTTTTAAAAAGAATTACGCAATAGTTACGCTTGCATATATTCTCTCTCTCTCTCTCTCTCTCTCTCTCTCTCTCTCTCTCT
>JGI996J12353_1000295_pt1 | contig 13345 bp, 13 predicted proteins | sample IntmicLarv5ML5BL_FD_12353 | JGI IMG/M metagenome (IMG submission 12353) | reverse complement strand
AATATGCCGGCGAATCCGAGCCGAGCCGAGTTGTTGTTTTGTCTAAAAACGGCGCGCTGACAAATGTTTAACGGGGTTTTATTTGAAAAATTAAAATCGTGCAGGATTTCGATTATCAATTTTTTATTCTTTTAATTTATTTTTTATTTTGATTCTTTTTTTGATCTTTTATTTTAAATCTTCAATTTTCAAAAATTTATTTAAATTCCATAGCGACCGCAATTGAGAATTTTATGAACGAAGCGAGTAAAATTTGAAATTGCGGATTCTACTTGCAAAAATCGAAAAATGAGAACGGGCTGATATTTTGTTTTCGATTCGTTTTTTTGTTTTTTTACTTTTTTTGATTTTATATTTTGGTTTTATTTATGTTCAGTCGAATCTCAATTCTCCTTTCACTCACTTCGTTCGTGAAATTCGAATTGAGGTGGTTGTATCGCTTTTCATTTCGTTTTAATTCGGTTCAAGCTTCTTCAATCTGTTTTCAAATTTGCACTCAAATTTTTATTTTGAAATATCGATTTTTTCTTTTGTTTTTATTTTTGTTTTCACTTCTTTTTCCTTTCCTTTTCATTTTTTTTATTTTTTTTAGAACTCAATCGAATTTTTACCATCTTTGTATTCAAACATCGATTCAAATTAAGATTTCGGTTTATATACATCTCTGTTTTTTTGTATTCATTCTTCTCGTGGAACTTGCTATCGTTTCATAGGTTTGTATTCAAAGTTGATTTTAAAAACCTTATTAAACTGCAAAACAATTATTGAAGTTTCACTAAAACACGGCAACTTATTTGCTCAAATTTTCCAGTCAAAAGTCTTAAATTAATTTAGAAGTTTCAAATCAGTTCTTCAAACCGCTTTGCTTTTTGATTGTCCGGAAAAACAATCAAATAATCGGTGGCGGAAAAACGATTCAGCTATTTCAGTAATCAAAGGTGAAAAAAATGTCAAAAATCATTATCTATACAACGGATGTCTGTCCGAAATGCAAAATTTTGAAAAAGTATTTTCAGTCAAAAGAAATTGCATACGAAGAAATGAATATGGGAACACCGGATGCCCTCACCGAACTCGCCGTGAATAATATTTTCACAAACGTTGCGCCCGTTCTTCAAATTGATGATACGTTTTTGACACACAAAGAAATCTTTTCAGGAACCGAAGTTAACGAAGAACAAATCAGTTCACTGATTGCTTAAAGGAGAAATAATTATGTCAGCAGACCTTGGAAAAAATCCTGAAAAAGATACGCGGCAAGTCCAAAAAACACTCGACGGCGGAACAATCCCGACAATGCCGAAAGTCAGAACAACGAACGGCTATATGATGGAATGGGACAGAAACGAAGTCATTCGCCAATTAATGAAAGAAACACCGCTCGCAGAGCGTTTCTACGGCGTTCCCGGAATCACGAAAGAAGAAGCCGCTGAAATCGCAAAAGACACAGAATCTCGTGTCCGCGAAATGAATCTGAAATTCCTTTCCGGTCCGCTTGTTCGTGAAATTGTCAACTGCATTTTATTGGAACGCGGCCATTCCGAATGGCGTAATATTATGACAAGAGTCGGCGCATCTGTTTATGATGCCTGTGAAATTGATTCCGGTCTCGGATTCGAATCACACGACAACGCCAACCAATTGGACAATGCCGAAACATCTCACAAAAAGAAAGCGGACAAAATGTCAAAAGAACAAAACCTTCTTTTGATGCCCGGAAACTTGGCTGACCTTCACTTAAACGGCGACTTCCACATTCACGATTTGGAATATTTCGGAACGCGCCCGTTCTGTCAAGACTGGGATTTACGATATTTCTTCTATTACGGTTTAATGCCTGACGGCATCGGCGTTCAGTCAAGCGTTGCAGGTCCTGCGATGAAAGCGGAAGTTGCGATTCTTCACGCCGTTAAAGTCATGGGATCCGCGCAGACAAACTTTGCCGGCGGTCAGGGCTTCTACAACTTCCTTGCCTTTTTGGCGCCTTATTTCGTCGGCAAAACCGACAAAGAATTGGAACAGCTTATGCAGATGTTCGTTTACGAAATGATGCAAATGATGTGCGCCCGCGGCGGTCAGACAGTTTTCTCATCTGTTCAGCTTTCTCCGGGAATTCCGAAACTTTGGAAAGACAAACCTGTTGTCGCGATGGGAAAAGTTTGGGACGGCACAAAAGGCAACAAACTTTGGACGTACGGCGAACTTGAAAAAGAAGTTCGAATGGGCTTCCGCGCTTTAATGGTCGTCATGTTAAAAGGCGATGACTGGGGAAAACCGTTCAGCTTCCCGAAACCCGAAATTTCAATTGAACCGGATTTCATGGAAGAAAACGAAGAGTTCAACGCTGCCAATCCCGATGTTTTGTCATACAAAGCGCTTTATCGCCTCACTTTTGAATTGGCTGCCAAATTCGGAACGCCTTACTTTGATAACCAAATTCCTGAATACCGCGGCGCCGGCGAAGGTATCAGCTGCTACCAGTGCTGTGCTTACCAGTTCTCGGCAAATCCGGAAGACGACGACCAGTTTGACAATAAACTCTACTTTAAAGACGGCAAACACTTCTCTATGGGTTCATGGATGGTTATGTCGCTCAACTGCCCGCGCGCCGCCTACAAAGCGGAACACGACGACCAAAAGTTGATTGACGAGTTGAAATATCTCATGAACAAATCCGTGGAAGTTTTCCGCGTGAAAAAGAAGTGGATGGATCATTTGCTGAACTGCAACAGAATTCCGTTCGCGTCCATGACGCCCAAAGATCCGACAACCGGAGAACTCGGCGCAGTTGCTGTTGATTTTGATGCGCTTGTTTATACAATCGGCGTGATCGGCATTAATGAAATGGTTCAATACCACACCGGCAAATCCATTTATGAATCCAAGGATTCTTTCAAGTTTGCTGTCCGCATCATGTACGAAATGAAAATGCACGCTCAAAAGTTGTCAGCCGAAAACGGAATTGAAATCGCGCTTGCAAGAACGCCGGCAGAAACAACGGCGCAGAGATTTGCCGTATCCGATTTGCTTCATCCGGAATATGCCGGCAAAGCCGAAAAGAATATGAACGGCGATGTCGAGCAGACGAAAAAGGAGCTTGGAACAACGAAAGACTTGCCGGTTTACTACACGAACGGAACACACATTCCGCCGGGTGCCGACATTTCAATCATTGAGCGCATTAATTATGAGCAAACGTTCTTCCCGATTGTGGATGGCGGAAATATTCTCCACATCTGGCTCGGCGAAGGAACGCCCGACCCTGACGGACTTCAGGAAATGGCGATGCACATCGCTAAAAATACACACACCGGATACTTTGCATTCACGCGCGACATGACGGTTTGCAAAGATGAAGGCTACGTCGCTTCCGGCATCAAGGAATGCTGCCCGAAATGCGGCTCTCACAATATTGATCATCTCTCTCGAATTACCGGTTATCTTCAACCGGTTGATGGCTGGAATGCCGGTAAAAGACAGGAGTTGATTGATAGAACTCGGGTTGACCCGAAAAATATGAAAGTTTGAATGAAAGTTTGATTTTTTATCAAGCTTCTCTTTCAAATTTTTTAAGACGAAAAAGCCACAAAAAAACGGAAATTCTCTTTTCGTTCTTCCATTTTTATTTTTTTTTAAAATCGGTTAATTTTATTTTTCTTCGTTTTTAAAATCAGGGATTGTTTTCATTCATTTTTGAAAAATTATGCTGCTCGCGCGTGCCGCCGCCCGCAAAAAAAGAATAATTTGAATCAATCAAATTTCAATATCCACATCATAAATTCGACTCGGAATTTTCTGATGAATTTCCCAAAACGGTTCTTCGCCGTAAATTTCAATCAACTTTTTCGTTTTTCTCGGAACAGTTTTCGGCCCGAGAACAAATCCGGGTTTGTCGGGGTCATCAACATAATCGGTTTCCATCAAAAAGCGATTTCCCTGTTCCAATGCGATTTCAATATTATCTTTGCCGGCAGGAATGCTCGGATAAATGCCGAATGCTTCGGCTTCCAAAACAAGCGGCGTCGCATGATGATTGACAATTTTTTCTGCGCTAATTCCGGTTGTTCTTGCAATTTCTGAAATGCTTTTCAAGCTTTCCGCTGTCATATCTTCAACGTGAAGCTGAACGGCGCATTTTAAATCATTTCCGAGGCTGAATACGTGTTTCATCACTTCCTTCGAAGCGTTCCAAATGTCTGATTCAACCGGAAAATGCGGGCGGCCGCTTTTAAGCGCAACGGCTTTTCCTTCGCGAACATAATTCGCTGCAATATCAAATCCGCCGCGCATGATTTCAACTGCTTTTTCGACTCCGTTTTCTTCTGACAGATAAAGAATATCAACCGGGTGAATTCCCAATACGGGAAACGCGGTCACGCCGATTTCATTGATTTTCGCGGCTGCTTCAATGGTTTGATCAAATACGATTTTATAATCTTCCGATTTTTTGACGGAAACACCGAGATGGCGGCTCGGAAGCGTGACGAGAAACATGTGCGTTCCGCCTGCGTTTTTGAAATCGCTGACAGCGTCTAAGCCGCGGCCGCGTTTCATATCAATGTGAATGTGATTATCGGTAATCGGAAGTTGCGGCATGATTTTTCCTTTTAATTTTTTAATTGTTTGATTTTTTTAAAAATGTTGATTAAATATTTATGTTGTCTTTTCATTCTATTTTTATAAAAAATTATCATCAAAGTTATAAATATTTTAACGCAATTTCAGGGTATATTATGAAAATATCAGAAACAATCGGCCGATTGATTCTTGTGCTGGAAAGTAAAGTCATCGGTGATGATTTATTGATAACGCTGACGGGCGGCAAAGAACATATCGGCGCTGCTGCTCTTGCATATACCGATTCGGGTCGCACAACGGTTTCGGTGCTGACCGCTCCGGGACATAAAGAAGAAGAAATTGCGATGCGCGGCGCAAAAATCATCAGCAAAGCCTTTAATAAAACAGTTTTGTTTTCGGCGGGCATTCATTTGGATCAAATTTCCATAAATGAAATTTATGAAATTGAAAACGCTTGCGCGGAAATTATTCAGGAATATATTCAAACTTATTCGGACTCAGAGGAAAATTAAATGGAATTTATTATCGGAATCAGCGGCGCATCCGGTGCCGGATACGGCATTCGGCTTCTTGAAATTTTAAGAGAGACGGAAATCAAAACGCATTTGGTTATGACAAAAGCCGCCGCAGAAATTATTTCAACGGAAACCGATTACGATCCCGAAGATATTCGAAAGCTGGCTGATTTTGTTTGGGATGAAAAGGATTTTTCAGCGCCGATTGCCAGCGGTTCTTACAAAACGGCAGGAATGATTATCGCGCCTTGCAGCGTCAAAACGCTCGGTCAAGTTGCCGGCGGCATTTCCGACAATTTGCTCGTTCGCGCGGCAGATGTTTGTTTAAAAGAAGAACGAAAACTCGTTTTAATGGTTCGGGAAACGCCGCTGAGTTTGATTCATTTGGAAAATATGGTTCGCGCAAAAAAAGCGGGCGCAACAATCATGCCGGCAAGTCCCGGTTTTTACAATCGACCGGAAACAATTGACGATTTGTACAATATAATGGCAGGCCGCGCGTTGGATTTGGCAGGAATTGACAATAACGTTTACAAAAGATGGAAAAACCAAGAATCTGACGACTGATTTTATTCTGTCGCCGGAATCTGTTTTTCTCAATTTCATTCTTTTTCCCTTTTCTTTTTCACAATCTTTATAAATCAGAACGTGTTTTTATGTCCGCTCATTTGCAAAATTAATCATCAAAGGGATAGTAGGGTAGCTTGGTCCATCCTCGAGCGTTTGGGACGCTTGGACCGCGGTTCAAATCCGCGCTATCCCATAAGATTAAAATAAAAAAACATCTTTACTCAATTTCCCGAGTAATCTCAAAAAAGATTTACATTTTTCAATTTGGGATAGTAGGGTAGCTTGGTCCATCCTCGGACGTTCGGGACGTTCGGACTGCGGTTCAAATCCGCGCTATCCCATTTCGTTTTTTGTTTTGTATTTTCAGAAAAGAGCGGAAGCTGTTTTATTTTATTAATTTTAAATGAAGTTGAAAAAAGAAGTGAGCAAAGCAAAAATTTAAAAAATAAAAATTTTAAAAAATAAAAATTTTAAAAAATAAAAATTTTAAAAAATAAAAAACGGGGTGGGCATCATTTAAATGCCCTTATGTATTGATCGGCATTCAATCTTAATTCATCAGGATTGCCGATATCTTCCTTCGTTTTGTATTGAAGTTCTTCAACTTCAAAAAAGTCTTCTTCAAACATTTTTTATCACCTTTTTTTCGAATTAATTCATCGTTAATTCGTTTCGTTATTTTTTTTGTTTTTCTGAGTTTTTGAAGGTTTTCTTGTGTTCGTGTTTCTCAGACAAATCGTTTTACGAGTCGCTTTGTTATATATCTTTTCGACACAATCTATGTATTTATTTCAAATATATGTATTTCCGAATGTCGAAAAACATAACAAAAAAGGAATTAATAAAATAAAGCGGAAAATGATACAACCGCCTCAAAATCAAACAAAAAACGACCTAAACAAAAGCAAACAAAGCCGAACAAAAAACAAAATAAAAAAAGCTGCATAATTTTTTGAATTATGCAGCCCGTTTGCAAGAATGTGTTTTACTGTTGCTTTTATTTCATTGCTCTGACATATTTTCTGATGTCAAAAGTAAAAGCCTCAGTTTTGACTTCTTTTCTTGCTTCCAGAAGTTCATCGACTTCAAAAAAGTCTTCTTCAAACATTTTATCACCTTTTTTTGCCGCTGCAAGCGGCGGATTGGGTTTTATTTTATTCGTTTTTACTGTACACGCATTATATTCAAAATCTATTTTTATAGTTTGGATATATGTTACTTCTTCTATGTCTTATTTCTTATATAAGATTTCCTGCGATACAGTTTTTTCAAATTTTATCCGTCGGGCGCCCCAATTCAGCAAAAGCGCGGAATTGATAATAACCAAAAGAAAAAAAAGTTATAAAAATCAAAGGTTACAAAAAATAACAAAATATTTTTAGTTATGAATGATTGAAAAATAATAAAAAAAGCCGTTGGGGGGACTTGAACCCCCGGCCTGCTGATTACGAATCAGCCGCTATACCGCTAAGCCACAACGGCGCTTTATTTTTTGAAAAGAGAGTTTGATAACTGTTCGTTAAAATATTTAAAGATTCTTTTTAATTTTTATTTTCTATTTTATATTTTACTTTCTTTTAATTTTTGTTTTTTTACAATATCTGTTTATTTCATTGATTTTTCTGCTTCCTAAACATTAATTTAATAAGCTAAACCATATTATGCTAAAATATTTCTGTTAAATTAAAATAAATAAGAATTCAAAATAAATTAAATTTAAAATAATTTTAAAATAAATCAGGTGAACTCAATATGACTTTCAAATCTCTCGGTCCTTCCACAGCTGCTTTCCCGACACCGACATGGATTGTCGCAACTTATGATCAACAAGGTCGCGCAAACGCAATGACTGCGGCATGGGGCGGCGTTGCCAATTCCAGTCCGGCATCCGTTTTCGTTGCCATTCAGCCGGTCAGATACACTTACGAAAACATCATCGCCAAAAGAGAATTTACAATTTGCATTCCTTCAGAGGAATTCGCCAAAGAAGCCGATTATTTCGGTATCGAAAGCGGCAGAGAAATTGATAAAATCGAAGCGGCAGGATTAACCGTAGAACGCGCCGAAAAAGTCAATGCGCCTTACATCAAAGAATTTCCGATGCACTTAGAATGCAAATTAACCGACAGAATGAATCTCGGCTCCCATTTCGTTTTAATCGGTCAAATCGTTGACGTCAAAGCCAATGAAGAAATTTTAGACCACAAAGACAGCATTGAAATTCAAAAGCTGAAACCGTTGATTTATTCCCCGACAGACAGAAGTTATTACAAAGTCGGCGATGAAGTCGGTAAGGCTTTCTCAATCGGCAAAGAACTCAAAAGTAAAGAATAAATTAAAATTCACATACAAATCAGTTAAAATTATATCAAAATTATTCATCAGAGGGAAAATAATGGACCCCGATTCAATTTACAAATCTGTTGTCGAAAAAGACAACAAATATGTCATGCCGACATACGGCCGAAAGCCGCTTCTTTTTACAGGCGGTAAAAATTCATCATTGATTGATATTTTCGGCAAAGAATACATTGATTGCGTTTCAGGAATTGCCGTAAACGCAACCGGATATTCTAACCAAAAACTCATCAACGCCATCAAAGAACAAGCAGAGCAGCTCATTCACGTTTCCAATTTTTATTACAACATTCCGCAAGCAAACATGGCGGAAAAATTGGTTCAGCTGACAGGACTTTCCAAAGTCTTTTTCTGCAATTCCGGCGCAGAAGCCAACGACGGCGCCATGAAACTCGCCAAATTACACACGAAAAAAAGCAGTTTCATCTCTACCAATAACGCTTTCCACGGCCGAACAATCGGTTCTCTCGGCGCAACAGCAAATATGAAATACCGCGACCCGTTTGTTCCGCTCGTCAAACCGGCAACATTTGTGGAATACGGCAACGCCGAAGCTATCGAAAAAGCCATCAATGATGATATTGCCGGCGTCATTTTAGAACCGATTCAAGGCGAAGGCGGCGTTCACATTTCAAATACAGAATACCTCAAAGAAGTTCGAGAAATCTGTGACAAACACGGTTTGGTTCTCATTTTCGATGAAGTTCAAACCGGATTCGGTCGAACCGGAAAATGGTTCTGTAAAGATCATTACGGTGTTCAGCCCGACATTTTAACAATGGCAAAAGCCATCGGCGGCGGACTTCCGATGGGCGCATTTGCCGCACGTGAAGGCTTGTCATTTGAAAAAGGCGAACACGGCACAACTTTCGGCGGCACTCCTTTGGTTTGCGCCGCAGCCCTTGCTGTAATCGAAACAATTGAAGAGCAGAAACTTCTTGAAAATTCCGAAAAAATGGGGCAATATTTCATTCAAAAACTGTCTCAAATGAAACGAAGCGATGTCGTTAATATTCGCGGCGCCGGACTTATGATCGGCATCGAACTCAATCACGAATGCGGTTATTTCATGGATGCCGCTGCCGAAATGGGCGTTCTTTTGAATGTTACCGCCGGAAATGTCATTCGATTGCTTCCGCCATTGACGATTACAAAAGAAGAAGCTGACCGCGTTGTTGATGTTATCGATTCTATCACTCAGTAAATTCAAAATATTTCAAAAATAAAAAAGAAGGGAACGATTATGGAAAAAAATGAAAAAGAAAATTATATTTCTTTACTGAAAGATTCGGTTTCAAACGTTCCGGAATACGTTCCCGGAAAAACAACTTCTCAAATCGCTGCCGAATGCGGTTTGGATTCAAATTCAATTCTTAAATTAAACGCCAATGAAAATCCGCTCGGCTCCTCCGAAAAAGTAACGGAAGCAATTATGGCGGAAGCAAAATCCGCATCATTGTATCCGACAGCAGACGCTTCAAATCTTCGAAAAGCGTTGATGGAATACACCGGCTTTCCGTTTGAAAATATTGCGGCGTCCGGTCCCGGAATGGATAGTTTAATTGACGGTTTGAATAAATTATTTGTCGGCGCCGGCGATGAAATTATTGTTCCTGTTCCGACTTTTACTTATTACGGAATTTCTGCGGCAGGATTCGGCGGCGTTTCTGTTCCTGTTTCTTTAAATGCGGATTATTCTTTAGATGTCGATAAATTATTGGACGCCGTTACCGATAATACAAAAATTATATTTTTGTGTTCTCCGAACAATCCGACCGGAAATGTTATTCCCGAATCCGCAGTTCGAAAATTGGCTGAAAATACGAATGCTGTTATTTTTATTGATGAAGCCTATATTGAATTTTCCGATTCAGAAAGTTTGTCTTTTTTAGTTAAAGAATACAGCAATATTGTCATCGGCCGAACATTTTCAAAAGCATTCGGTCTTGCCGGCATGCGAATCGGTTATGTCATTGCGCCGGATTGGATTATTTCAAATCTGCTTCGCGTTTTGCCGCCGTTTTCCGTCAGCATTGTTTCAGAAACCGCAGCTGTCGCTGCGTTAAGTGACTCTGATTTTCTTCAAAAAAGCATTTCAATGGTTAAAACCGAACGCAAAAAATTAATTGAAGCGGTTTCAAAAAACACGCCGTACAAAGCTTATTCGTCGGAAGGAAATTTCATTATCGTTGATGTTTCTCCAAAAACGTCCAAAGAAGCCGTTGATGTTTTCTTAAAATCAGGCGTTTTAATCCGCAGCTGCGATTCATTCCAAAATATCGGAAAAAACACTGTTCGAATCACAGTCGGAACCGCTGAAATGAATCAAAAAGTAATGGACGCTTTTGATATTTTAAAAAATGAATAATTTGAATCTTTTTTAAAAATTAAACTTCAATATTTGCGTCAAAAAAAATTATGATTGAAAAAATGATTTCTCAGTTCATTTAATCTTCTAAATTGAGATTATCATCTTTACTTTTTATAACTTCGAAATGTCTTTTCGGCGCAGGTTTTTTTTCAAAATCATTTTCCTTTTTACCGATTTCAACTTCCGTATCCTCTTCTTCTTCATCGACTTTAAGAATGTGCATTTCTCCATTGTCGTCTTCGTATGTCATTTTTTCATCGTTGAGCAAAATGACATAATCCGCCGAATTTTTAAGCGCAATTGAAAAGCCGGGCTGAATGCCGAAAATAATTGTTTCTTTTCCTTTTTCGTTGGCTTTGTTGAGAAGCGGCTTAAAATCAGCATCGCGCGTTACAATTGCAATCGTGTCGATATTGTCATTATAAACCAATTCCATTCCCTCAACAGCAAGCCGAACATCGACGTCGCTGGAACAAATAATCGGCTCTAAGCCGTGATTTTCAATCGCTTCAATGAGTTTGTTGGAAGCATATTGATTTATGAAAACTTTTCCGATTTTCACATTGCCGTATTCTTTAAGGACGTTTTTGATTTCGTAAAGATCCACGTTAAACTCTTTGCGAATGACATTCGGACCATCGACCAACAGCCCGATTCGTTTTCTTTCGTTTTCTTTTTTTGAAGATAAATATTTGGTAATTGAACCAAATCCGGATTTTGTATTCGCCATAGTTTTCAAGACCCGCACATTTTATGACAATAATGATTCACAATATCAGTACAACAGCTGCTGACGCGCAGACAATTATGACATCAAACAAATGAATTTTTCAGCGAAAAAAACGTTGATAATATCCATTAAATGCTGATTAATAGTCTAATTGTTATTTTCTTATTTTATTCTTCCGTTATTTTTGTTGAATGCGTTTTTAGTTTCCGAATCACGAAAATATTTCAAAGAAGTTTTTCTAATTTATATTGCTTGATATCTGTTTTGCTCGGCGGCTTGGGTTTGAAATCAAAATATTTTTTCATTCGCCGTCCTTCTTTTCGCCGATAAAAATAAAGTTCGCCGCCGTAAGTCGAAAACAAAGAATAAGCTGTTTTGAAATGTTCAAAGTCCTCAGGCATCAATTCAATTATATATTTTGAATCTACGCTGAAAACTTCCAACAAAACAATTTCACGAATTCGTTTCAACTCATCCGTTTTCGGTTCTTCATCAAAATAAAGAGTGGACCGAAGTCCCGGAAGCCAGCAAGCATACATTTTCCTGAAATCTAAAACAACGACCGGAATTTTTTCATTTTCCGGCGGTTTCAGATAATTATGACCGATGAGAGGCGATTCTGTCATTTGAATCCGTATTCGTAATTTCTTTTTCGATTAGTAGTGCTGCTGCCTAATTCGATTTACAATCCGCTTCTTGTAATACAATCCGAATGCAAGACCGATAATTATTCCGACCAAATGCGCAGCGTGAGCAATTAAATTGCCGCTTGTTCCCATGAATGACATCATGAATAATACACTGGCTAATGCATAAAACACAATCATGTACTTAATTTTCATTGGGATGATGACAACATAAACCTGTAAATTCGGATTTAATATGGCAACCGCTCCTAAAACGCCGCAGACCGCACCGCTGGCACCGACAAGACCTACGTCGATATTTCCTTCAAACAAAATAAATCCGATTGCGGCAACAACTCCTGAAATCAAATACATTATGATAAAACTTTTTTTGCCGATCAGTTTTTCCAAGTAAGGTCCGAAAAAATACAGCGTCACCATATTGAATAAAATATGGGATATGTTGAAACTGTGTAAAAACATATACGTTATCAGTGTCCACGGTCTGGCGGCAATGTATCCCCAATCCGCTTGCAGCAACAAAAAGCTGTAAATGCCGTAAAATGTCGGTGAAAAAAATGCTAAAGTTGTAATTATTTGGAACAAAACACAAATCAAAATAATAATATAAGTCGGACTGGTCAGGATACTTTTCCATAGCGGCAACGCTCTTTTTTCAGCGTATCCGTGCCGTTGCTCAAACTGATCCGTGTCATAATAATTCGCTTTCGGCGGATTTGTTCCTTTTGCAGCGCCTGCGCCGTATGTTTTCACATAAACGCGGCCTTGACCCATGTTTATTCCTTTCGGATCTACAAAACAATTGTGATTTTGTCTGAGAAGGTGGTCGGAACAATACGTTTTTCCGCAGATATTACATATCGCTTGAGCCGGCTCTTCTTTTCCGCAAGCTTGACATCTTGTCATAAAATAACTCCGTTATTCGAATAAATTTTAAAAACATTTAGATTTTATCAATTTTTAAAATACAGTTTTTCATTTTACTCGCTTCTCATTTATTATTTTATCCTCCTCAATCAAAATAAATGTGAAAAATAAAAAGTTTAAGATTTTATCTTAAACTTCAATCGTTTCAAGAGCATTTAATGTCATTTCCCGATATTTGGAAAATTCGGGCGTATAATGTTTAAGTGCGTTTCGAATGTTTTCGCTTTTTGAATTTGATATTTTATCCGATAAATCTGTTTGCGGATTTTGTTCCGAATCCTGAAGCTGTTCTTCAGCGGCAGCGATTCGCTCGTATGTTTTTTTCGCCGTTTCTGCAACCCAAATATTTCTATCCTTTTCATTGGTTTTTTGAATATATTCCGGGCGAATTGACAAAATGTTGTTTCCGTCATCGGCTTTAAACGCCGCTACTTTTCCGACAACCGTTACGAATGACGGCGTCTCGGCTTCCGCTAAAAATCGAGTCGCTTCTGCTTGATATTGTCCCGCGTAAATTGTAAATATTCCGGTCGGATCAGCGATTCGAGCTCGGTAATATTCCGAACCGTTTCCAATGTTTTCGACTTCCGTCAGCGTTCCGGAAATTAAAACCCGATTGGCTTTCGCACCGGTCGGCGTTAAAATATAT
>JGI996J12353_1000294_pt1 | contig 13360 bp, 11 predicted proteins | sample IntmicLarv5ML5BL_FD_12353 | JGI IMG/M metagenome (IMG submission 12353) | reverse complement strand
GTACTTAAACCATATAAGGGAATTGTCATGTGGCGAGCTTTTGTATATGAACCCGGTGATGAAGATAGAGCTAAACAAGCCTATTCAGAGTTTGTTCCGCTTGACGGACAATTCCGCGACAATGTCATTGTACAAATTAAAAACGGACCGATTGATTTTCAGCCACGCGAACCATTCAATCCTCTGTTCGGAGCCTTGAGAAAAACAGCCCAAATGTTGGAGTTTCAAATCACGCAAGAATATCTGGGATTTTCTAATCATCTGGTCTATCTCGCTCCCTTGTTCAAAGAAACATTGGATAGCGATACTTATGCGGATGGAGCCGGCTCCACGATTGCTAAATTAACGGATGGAACTCTGCGTCAACAAAAATTAACTGCTATTTCTGCTGTTGCGAATATTGGAGAAGACACTAATTGGTGCGGTCATCATTTTGCACAATCCAACTGGTATGCTTTCGGTCGTTTGGCATGGAATTACCAACTTTCGTCAGAACAAATTGCTGATGAATGGCTAAAAATGACTTTTACCGACAAAGATGAGTTCATCAATCCAATTAAAGAAATGATGATTTCTTCAAGGGAAGCAGTTGTAGATTATATGATGCCTTTAGGTTTACATCACATTTTCGCATGGACTCATCATTACGGTCCGGAGCCGTGGTGCGATATTCCCGGTGCGCGTCCGGATTGGTTACCTCCTTACTATCATAATGCAAACAGTACAGGAATTGGTTTTGACCGCACAAAAACAGGTAGTGATGCTGTTTCACAATATTTTCCTCCATTGAACGAAATATACGGAAATATTGCAACTTGCCCTGAGGAATTGATTCTTTGGTTTCATCATGTTCCTTGGGATTACAAAATGAAAAACGGACGCATTTTGTGGGATGAATTGTGCTATAAATACGATGCAGGAGTGATAGAAGTTCGAGAGTTTCAAAAAACATGGGACAGAATGGAATCATACATCGATGCTCAACGCTTTGGAGAAGTACAATCGAAATTAAAAATACAATCTCGTGATGCCGTTTGGTGGAAAGATGCGTGTTTATTGTATTTTCAAACATATTCGAAAAAGCCAATTCCTTATAACATCGAACGACCAATACATGAATTGGAAGATTTGAAAAAAATAAAATTGGATATGGGACATCATAATTAAGACAAAACAACAAAACAGGTGCTCAAAATAAAGAAACATCTAATAGAACGCGGATAAAGCGGATTGGGCGGATTGCCGCTGATAAAAAATATAAATCCGTAAAAATCCGCCCAATCCGCTTTATCCGCGTTCTATTGGCGACTTTTAAGACAACCTGCGTTACTAAAATTGTAAAAAAAACATTATATTTGTAATAATTTATTTCATTCAATTGGTATGGAAAAAACTTGGAGATGGTTCGGTAAAAAAGACAAGATAACATTGCCTATGCTCAGACAAATTGGCGTAGAAGGTATTGTTACAGCCTTACATGATATTCCGAATGGCGAAATATGGTCTTTGGAAGCAATAAATGATTTAAAGAAATATATAGCAGATGCGGGACTTCGATGGTCAGTCGTAGAAAGTCTTCCAGTTAGTGAAGCTATCAAATATGGCGGAAAAGACACCGACCGTTTGATTGCCAATTACATACAAAGTCTTGCAAATCTGGGAGAAGCCGGTATAACCACTGTATGCTACAACTTTATGCCTGTTATTGATTGGATACGTACTGACTTATTCTATCCTAGAGCAGATGGTACTTCATCCTTATTTTTCGACAAAATACGCTTTGCTTATTTCGACTGCATGATATTGAAACGCGCAGGAGCAGAAAAAGATTACACAGAAGCGGAAATGGTAAAAATTCACGCTTTAGACAAAACAATCACAGAAGCGGAAAAAGATTCGTTGATAGATACTATCATCGTAAAAACACAAGGATTTGTCAACGGAAATATAAAAGAAGGAGACAAAAATCCGGTATCTATCTTCAATAATCTTTTGGCATTATACAAAGACATTGACAAAGACGTTTTGCGGGAAAATATGAGATATTTTCTTTCTCAAATAATGCCCGTTTGCGAAGAATACGGCATTAATATGTGCGTACATCCAGACGACCCTCCTTGTCCGGTACTCGGTTTGCCACGTATTGTTACCAGCAGTGAAGATATCGAATGGATATTAAATGCAGTAGACAATCCATATAACGGATTAACATTCTGCGCAGGTTCACTCAGCGCAGGCGTTCACAATGATGTTCCCGAATTGGCTCGAAAATTTGCATCCCGTACTCGATTCGTCCACTTGCGAAGCACAGACGTTTTTCCTAACGGAGATTTTATTGAAGCATCACACTTGGAAGGACGCGGACATCTAATTGAATTAGTGCGTATTTTCGAGAAAGAAAACCCTTCACTACCCATGCGAGTTGACCACGGACGCTTAATGTTAGATGATGCAGGAAAAGCTTATAATCCGGGATATTCATTCCTTGGACGAATGTATGCCTTAGCACAAATGGAAGGAGTAATTGCCACTGTACAAGATGAGTTAAACAATCACTAAAATATTTGAATGATGAACGAAAAGTTTAGTATCGAAGGAAAAGTAGCCGTTATTACCGGAGCAGGTGGTGTTCTCGGAGGCAGCATTGCCAAAAGCTTTATTGAAGCAGGAGCAAAAGTAGTCGCATTGGACATCCGTCAAGAACAGTTGGATGTATGTGTTGCAGAACTTACGAAAAACGGTGGAGAAGCCATTGGCATTGTAGGTAACGCTTTGGACATAGAAAGTCTTAAAAAAGTTGCAGATGAAATCGTTGCCAAATGGGGACGCATTGATATTCTGTTGAACATCGCCGGAGGTAATATCCCGGGAGCAACACTTGCTCCGGACCAAGCTTTTTTCGATATGAAAATAGCTGATTGGGAAAAAGTTACCAACCTAAACATGAATGGTACAGTTTACCCTTCCATGGTGTTCGGAGAAATAATGGCCAAACAAAAAAGCGGTTCAATCATCAACGTGTCATCAATGGCAGCTTACTCGGCAATTACTCGCGTACCGGGCTATTCAGCAGCAAAAACAGCCATTAGCAATTTCACTCAATGGTTGGCAACAGAAATGGCTCTAAAATACGGAGACGGCATCAGAGTAAATGCGATTGCTCCCGGATTTTTCATCGGCGACCAAAATCGTTCTGTTTTAATTAATCCTGACGGTTCTTTAACTGAAAGAAGTAAAAAAGTATTGGCAAAAACGCCTATGGGACGTTTCGGCGATATCACAGAATTAAATGGAGCAGTACAATTCTTATGCAGCGATGCTGCCGGTTTCATTACGGGTGTTGTACTTCCAATAGACGGTGGATTTAGCGCATTTAGCGGAGTATAAAAAAAACAGGTCTCAACCTGCATTTGCGTAGGGGCGAATAATCATTCGCCCTTATTTTATTTCCACCTCTGAATAAGATCTTGATGATATTCAAATAGTTGCAGCTATTTTTCTACTGAATTTATGGGCTTAAATTTTAGTGCGCTTGCACTACCACTTAAAACTTATTACTTAAAACTTACAACTTATTACTTAATTTTCTTATTTTTGTTGCTAAATTACAACAGCAAATGAAATGATACTTCTTTCTAACAATAAAATAACTTCAACTTTTAACACGAACTAATTAAAACAACAACCGCTTAAAAAAATACAATTCAAATAATAAACATTACAAACAATTAAATCAAAAAGAATGAAAAAAACAATTTTACTCGCAACAGTTGCCCTCTTGAGCCTCAGCTCAATGGCTATCGACAGAAAAGGACAACAAGACAGATGGGAAGAAAGAGAGCAAATAAACCCAAGAGAATGGCAGGAATTGAAAAGAGACCGAAAACCGGTTACATCACAACTGCGTGCGACAACTAACCTTTTGGATAGTATTGTTAGTGTAAATTCCGATGGAAGTTATAACAGCAAACAAGAATATGCCTATGATGAAAATGGTAATCAAACGATGGCGGGTGAATACCGTTGGAATAGTGACACTGATCAGTGGGTAGGAAGGCTTAAAATCGAATATGCTTATGATACCAATAGTAATCGAACTATGATTACTCGTTACGATTGGGATAGAGACACCGATCAGTGGATTGGGTGGTATAAATCCGAATCTACTTATGATGGCAATGAAAATATAACGATAAATATTTCTTACAATTGGAATAGGGAGACCAATCAGTGGATAGAAAGTTATAGATACGAATATACTTATGATGAAAATGGTAATCGAACAATGGGTATTAGTTTTGATTGGAATAGTGAAACCAATCAGTGGGTGGAAAGTTCTAAATCCAAATCTACTCACGATGAAAATGACAATGAAACAATGTATGTTTCTTATGTTTGGGATAGTACAATTAGTCAGTGGGTAGAAAGTTCTAAATACGAATATGCTTATGATGAAAATGGCGATGAAACAATGTATGCTTCTTACAATTGGGACAAGGACACCGATCAGTGGGTAGAGACAGGGCGTTCTAAAGCCGAATATACTTATGATGAAAATCGAATAATGAATGTTATTCGTTACAATTGGAATAGTCGCACCAATCAGTGGGCGGAAAGTTTTAAAGCCGAATATACCTATGATGACAATGGCAATCAAACGATGCGTACTTCTTACGATTGGCATATGGAGACGGCTCAGTGGGCAGGAAGTAAAATCGAATATACTTATGATGAAAATAATAAAGAAACGATGCGCATCGGTTACTATTGGGATAGTTACTCCAATCAGTGGGTAAAAAGTTCTCAAGCCGAATCTACTTATAATAGTGATGGCTGTATTTCTACTGTGAAATATTATTATCCCAATAAAGGTGAGTGGATTCATGATTATACAGCGTATCATTACTACTCTGCCTATGAGTTAACCGACATCGGCACCCCGCAATTAGACAACACAGTACAAATTTATCTCAATTCAGCAATAAACACATTACATATAAAGACAGAAAATAATGTAGCCATACAAGCCGGCATCTACAATCTGCAAGGACAATTGTTATTGCAAACCAGCCAAACAGAAATAGATTTCTCAGCTTATCCAGCAGGTGTTTATATTGTTAAGGTAAACACAGATACAAGTACAGAAACAATGACTCAAAAAATACTGAAGAAGTAAATTGACATAAAGGTCATAAATCTAAAAACGAAAAGTGCATAACAGGAAGTAGTAACTTCCAATTATGCACTTTTCACATATTATCAAGAGCAAATAGCCCTATTTCATTTATTTCAAAAAGGAAATAATAAAGGCAATACAAACACCATCACAATTGCATACATTATCTGCAAAGGAAGCCCAACTTTAACATAATCCATAAACTTGTATCCTCCCGCAGACATAACCAAAGCATTTGGAGGTGTTGAAAACGGACTTGCAAAACACATGCTGGCTCCGACTGCCACAGCAAACACGAATGGCATAGGACTTACATCCAAACCAACTGCTGATTGAAGTGCAATCGGCGCAAAAAGCACCGCAGTTGCAGTATTACTTAAAAATAATGTAAGAAAGGAAGTCGCCAGATAAATACCTGCCAACACAGCTAACGGACCATATTGCCCCAAGCCAGAAACAATACTTCCGGAAATCATCTCAGAAGCACCCGTCTTGTTCATTGCAATAGCAAGAGGAATCATACCGGCAAAAAGAACAATACTTTCCCAACTGATAGTCTTATAAGCGGATGCCACATTTCTCAAACATCCGGTTAAAACCATTAGTATTGCAGCAATTATAACCGCAGTTACAGGAGGAAGCCAACCAGTTGCCATAACAACTACCATAGCAATCATAATAGCTCCTGCAATTGGAGCTTTTACAGTTAATGGCACTTTTTCTAATTCTTTCAAAGGGTCACCCACAACTACCCAATCCGAATTATCGTCTTGGTCCAATTTATGTATATCATCCCATTTACCTTGAATTAAAAGCACATCTCCAGCTTTCATTCGCTCATCTTTTAAGTTTTGGAGAATGTATTCATCATTTCGTCGAATACCTAAGATATTCAAGTTATACAAATTTCGGAAACCGGAATCTTTTACTTTTTTGTTTATCAATTTAGCATTCGACATCAAAACTAATTCCGCAATACCCGTCCCATGAAAATCCATTCCTCCCATTTCAGAGACAGATAAAGCTTTGGATTCAGTAAGATTAGCATCAACTAAAGACAAGTTATTTTCTGTTATAAAAGAAGTTATATTATCGAATGTTCCTAATACATACAATAAATCCTGGTCGCGAATAGTACTATCCGCTCCGGCAACCTTTGTATTTACCGTTTTATGAAAACGTTTTTGCTCATCTCGTCTTATTTCCGCAATAGTAACATTGAAACGAGCAGTTATATCCAAATCTTTCAGCTTTTTATTTACCAATTCTGATTCAGAATTTACTTTTACACGATATAAATTTTGCGCTATTTGATATTTTTGAGAAAGTTCATTCAGCTTTTCTTCTCCTGATTTTTTAGATTTACCTTCTTTATCCTTTTTAGAAACCAATAATTTACTCATTGGCCACAAAGCAAGAATCCCCAGAGCCAACGTTATCAAGCCGACTGGCAAAAAAGAGAAAAAAGACAAAGCTGGAAATCCACCCTCCACTAATGCACCGGAAATAATTAAGTTAGGAGGAGTTCCAATCAAAGTCATCATCCCTCCCATGCTACTGGCAAAAGCCAAAGGCATTAATAATCTTTTCGAATCGGTTTTAGCTGCTGCCGCCAAACTAATTACAATTGGCAACATCAAAGCCACAGTTCCGGTATTACTCACAAATGAACCAATCAGCGCAGTTACCAACATGACTAAAATAAACAGTATTTTTTCGTTGGTTCCCGCCAGATTCAATATTTTGGTACTAATCATTTTTGCCAAGCCGGTTTGGAAAATTCCACCACCAACAACAAATAGACCTGCCATCATAATAACAATATTATTCGAAAAACCGGAAAGAGCTTCTTCTACTGTCAGAACACCGGAAAGCATTAAGGCTACCAAAGCACAAAGTGCGACAACATCCGAACGAATTTTTCCCCAAATAAAAAAAGCTGCTGAAAAGACTAGAACACCAAAGGTGATATACATGTTTATATTCATCGTGCAAAAATAATGATTAAATTTAAAAAGAAAAAGAGGGCAACCTAACAATAGGCTACCCTCTTCTGTCTTTTTTCAGAAAGATTAACTATTTTCCTCAATAGTTAGAATCAATATTCAACAGGAGTTCCGTGAGCATCGCTCCAAGCGGCTTGAGCTTCGTCAACGATTGCTTGTTTTTCTCTCAAATAAATTCTGAACTGAGCTGCTGTTAATACTCTTTTATATTGAGCGTCTCTCCATTCATACACTTTTCTAGCAGCGGTATTATTCGGAGCTGCGTCTAATCTCGATTCAGTTTCTTCATCAATAGATTGAATTTGTCTTACTTGTTGTTCTGACAAACCTAACTTTCCTTGAATAACTTCCAATTTATCTTTTACAATATCCACAGCATCATAAATGTTGCTTCTATTTTGGGCTTGAAGGCTAAAAAAAGAAACCGCAAATAAAGCTACAAGTACAAGTGCGCCCTTTTTAAAAATTGAATGCTTCATAATTTTATATATTTTTTTAATTAAACTATTATCTACCTACAACGCCTTAATGAAAAAACAAACATTATGCCAATTTGTTTTTAATAGGAAAGGCAAATATAAGTTATTTTATGGATATTACAGCTTAAAATAGAAGAAATTTCATTTTTTCAACCACTTAATCATAAAAAAATAAGAAAATAAGCAACTCGTTTTCCTGATTATTCGTTTCAAGTCGATATCTGTAAAAGGAAAAGAGTTCGTAAATTTCTGAAACAAATGAAACAAATAGCAGAGCAGACACATTTAAATATACTTAGGATTTGAATACTTAAATCAATCGAAGGTCGAATAAAGTAGTGTTAAAAACACTTTTTAGAGAGACTGTTGTTGGACACAATGTACGCTCGATAGAAATTTTGGCAAAAAATTTGAACCCAAAAATTATTTTGAAAAAAAGACATGAGCGATTATAACGAAGTATATTATATGATTGAAATCAGCAAAATGGCTCTTATCCTCATGTTGGGCGTCAGCAGAAATCTCAACTGTAACGATTAACTAAAAATAAATAATGAAACGACAACGACTATTTATAATATTAGGACTGATATTAAGCCTCTTGCTAATTTTAAAATTATGTGTTTTCAAACAGATAAATTATACTGATTCTTTGAATAGGATTGAATCTATCAAATATTTTGAACCCACAGAAAAAATATACGCTTATCGTAGTTTAACTTTAACACCAACAGAATATCGTTCAACGCCACTGAAAAAGACAATCGTAACAAAGGCAATCTATAAAAATGATACAATTGGATTAAAAATAGTATGCCCAAGATTTGGAAACAAAATAAATTTCGAGAGTATTGGAAAAGAAAGTGATAATTTTGTTAAAGCATTATTCATGCTATATGAGGAAGATTATGATAATAGCGGAATGCGTCTGAAAATCGAAGGTCAAGCTTGGAAGGACGGAGCCGAGTCTATGGATTGGAACAGAAATATTGTTTTCTTCAAAACAAGTATTGAAGACTTAGATGGGAAAGATGCCGAAATAGACTTACATATTGATATTCCCGACCGCAGAATTATAATAGGTGATAAGAATAACGGACTTTCTAAACGAAGATTTGTGAATTCATTTAAAAATAATGTTGACAACAATAAGTAGAAGCCGAACGCCCAACAAACGGTTTGGCGTCATGCGGGATGTAGGTACAAGCAGCGAAAGTGCGATTAAACAGAAGAACTAAAAAAGAACATATATATGAAAAAAAGATTAATAAGTTGTCTCACTGCAATTTCCATGTGGTTTGCTTCATGTAGCGGACAAACAAAGTCATGTGATATGGAAACAATACAAAATGATACAACTTACACAGTTTGGACAACATACATTTATGAAGGAAAAGATACTAATGGGAATTATACTAATTGGTCTAAGCTTCATGTTAATCCCGATTTAATACAATCATTACCAATTTCAGCTAAAATTGTGATAGCCTATTATTCAACATTCATTGATTTCGGATTAGACAAAAAAGCAGAATTAGATTTAGCCCAAGCCTTAGGTGAATTTACTACTTTGGAAGAGGCACAACAAACATTGCTTAAAAACTGGAAAGGAAAAAATAATTCTATAAAAGGTCATATCTATACTTTGAATTTGAGAAGAACAAAACAATCATTTTTTTTTGAATATTCTGTGGATTACAATGAAAAAAAGACTGAGCAATGGAAAATTGACAAGAACGGAAAACTAAAATTAAAATAAAATCAATGGAAACGCACAAAAAATTACACATTACTGCAGCAACATTACTAATTTTGAATGTAATATTAGCTTTGTTTTTCGTCACTAAATTCCCGATACTTATCCTGTTACTCATTTTTATTTCTGTTATTTCAATGATATTGACTATCATATCTATTTGTAAAAAAAGAAGTACTTTTGGGACAGTTCTTCTTCTTATTTCAATACTAATGACATTTCTGTTTATTTTATGAACAGAAAGATAATTGATAAGTTTAGAATTAGCGAAAATGTAAAAATTACACGAAAAAACAATGAAATTTACAATAAATATCAAAAATAAACAGCATATTAAAATCGCCAGCACTTAACAGTTGACGACTTGGCGTGAGCGGGGGCAGGATTCTCAGAGATAACATTATAAAACAGAAATTTTAATAACAATTTAAACAAAAAAGTATGACTAAAATACTTATACTAATTGCGTGTGCAGGGGTTGGCTTTGGATTTGTGCTTTCGGCACTTTCTCGTATATCTATTTGGTTCTCTGTTGGTTTATATGCAGTTGCAATGTTTGTTCTTTTCTTATGTATTAAATACTCAGTGGGCTATGTTGGAGGAAATGATGCCGCGGGAAACGGTATGGAACGAGGGTTTTTGAACATGTTTTATGTACTGTCGATGACTATAGCTTCTGTTGGGTTTATTGTTAGTCTTGTGATGTGGTTTTCCAAGTATCGACATGAATAAAAACAATGTAGGGTACAATTAGAAAATCCTTGACTGACTATTTCGAACGAAGAAATTGGATTTCACGTTTTAAAATTTTTGCAGAAATTTAGAAACAGTGGGATTTACGTAGAAATAGAAAGGTAACACCGCATACAAACGAGTTAGTATTATGCGAGATGTATGTTCGTGGAAAGAAAATTTTAAACTGCTGACTAAAAGCAATAAAAACATAATATAAAAGGTGCAAAATGGAAATCTTATTGAAATTTATCGCAGGAGAAATTACGGTTCATAATTTTGAAAATGAACTATACACAAATCCCGAATTAGAGGAATTACTTCGAAAATCTACAGATTGGAACGGAACTTATATCGGACAATTTGCTGATAATTTGTATGATTATCTGATAATTTTGAATTATTCTCGGACAGACGACATTATAAAAGCGATTGATGCATTAGAGATATTCTTCACAAAGCAAGGAGTATCCTGCACAAAAACAAACAAATACAATGATTTTTACAGTTTGATATTTGCTGCTCAACCAAAGTATTTAATGGTTGATACGCAATTTGTAGAGAAATATATTTTACCGAATGAAAGTAATTTGACAAAAGCAGAACAGAAAAAAGTTGTACGTTCTAATTTTGAGAAATATTTCAGATTTCAAAACAAGCCCCCTCGTTGGATACAAAACCCAAATTGGATTATAAAAGATGACAAACCGCTGTTCTTTGTCGGGCAATTAGACTTAAAAAGTGAATTATTCCATGATAATGGAGCTGTTTATGTCTTTCTAAATGAAGAAAGCGGAGAAATTGAAACAATAAAACAATTTTACTAATGGAATACATACAAGATTTTTTTCAATCATCACCAAAACACTTTAGCTTTGTAATAATCGGATTAGGCTTATTGTTGATTATTGCCGCAATCCTAAAGTGGGAATGGCTTACTGAAGGCGGAGACGGCAAAGTATTCAATGACACATGGTTTATCGGAATGTTCGGAAAAAAGAACCTTCGTATTCTGTATGCCATAATAGGTGTAATTTTAATACTTATTGGAATTGCATGGTTTTTTATACATTCGCAATTAGAATTAAGCTGAATGAAATAAAAAAGTATATTTATCTTTGTATTTTGCTTGTTGGAAGTCATACAAGCGAAATTATTAACAGTCCTCGAAAAGGACATAAAAACAAAATATAATTTCAAATGAACACAATCTTTATTGTTCTTCCAATACTAACCATTTTGATGTTCCAACTTGGATTGGAATTGCAGGTAAAAGATTTTACACTTCTGCTTAAGCGACCCAAACCAGTTATTGTTGGTCTAGTTGGTCAATTAACATTCCTTCCTTTGCTTGGCTTTTTATGGGGATTTATTTTCGGTCTCGAAGAAACTCTGTTTATTGGTTTATTGCTAATCGCCTGTTCGCCAAGCGGCAGTTCATCGAATGTCTTTTCAATGTTGGCAAAGGGCGATGTCGCGCTTGCTGTGAGCTTGACCGCATTGAATAGCTTGATAACACTTTTTACTATTCCAATCGTAATGCTATTCGCGATGCAACACATCGGAAGTTTAGGTTATGGATCAATCGAATTACCTGTTTTGCCCTTAATCATACAGAATATTTTGCTAATGCTTATCCCGATTGTTGCAGGAATAATTTTCAGAAAGTATTGTCCTTTAAAAGCCGGAACCGTAAATAAAACACTTAGTAAAATTGCGTTTCCTGCACTAATATTGCTAATCACAGTGTTTTTTATTCAGCATTATGAGACAATAGCGGAATATATAGGCGAATTAGGCTTGTGTATTTTGTTGCTTATCCTTTCCGCGTTGGTAGTTGGCTGGCTGCTTGCGCGATTGTTTAAACTGCGCGAAAAAGAGACTCGCACAATAGTCATAGAAGTCGGAATGCAAAATGCGGCACAAGCAATTGCTGTTGCAACAAGCCCATTTATTTTCAATAGCGAAAAAATGGCTATCCCCGCAATTATCTATGCTTTACTAATGAATGTCGTATTGCTGATCTATGTTAAGCTAAAAACAAGAAAAATAAAATCCTGAAAACGAGAAAAATCGCTCAACAGAATATTTTATCAAGCAAAAAAATACGTTTGAAAGAAATTCTTAATATATCGAGATGATTCGGCAATTTATTCTTGTTTTATTGAAGTTGTAGAAAAAGATAGTCTGATCAAGTCAATGTAGCAGCTATCTGCCAATTTTCCTATTAGTCATAAGATAAATCCGTATCTTTGCGAAAAAATCAGTTATGTTAAAGCCGTTACAATCATTAAATAAAGCATATCGTCAGATCAAGGTTACAGGAGAGGAGTTTGCTAAATTTCTACAAAATCTAAATAATCTCATTGCGATTATAGATGATAAGGAGTCTGAGGAAAATACGAAAACTCATTTCATGGACTTTCTGAAAAACACATATTATTTCCCTGACTTTCTTGTTGCACAGAAAGGTAGAATAGACTTAGCTGTTCATTCAGGAAAAGATGCAACAACACCAGTTGGAGTACTCTATGAGGTTAAAAAGCCAACAAATGTCAGTGAGATGATTTCTCTCACAAACCTTAATAGAAAGGCTATGTGTGAGTTGTTGCTTTATTATCTCCGAGAGCGCATTGATGAGCAAAACACAGATCTCAAATATCTTGCTATTACCAATATTTATGAGCATTTTCTCTTTGATGCGCAAGAATTTGAACGATTGTTTTATTCTGACAAACAATTTATTAAAGAGTATGAAGATTTTGTCAATGATCGTAAGGTCAGTTCAAATACAGATTTTTTTTATAAAGAAATTGCTCCAAAGTATATTGAAAAGGTAAAAGATCAAATAGAGTTTACTTACTTTGATATTCGAGATTACGAAAAACTTCTCAAAACTCCCAATATAACAGAAAATAAAAAACTGATAGAGCTTTATAAAATATTTAGCCCGATTCACTTGCTAAAATTATCGTTTCAGAATGATAGCAATTCATTAAACAAAAACTTCTACAACGAGCTATTGCATATCATAGGCTTAGAAGAAGTTGCTGATGGTGGAAAAAAGATTATTGCCCGCAAGAAAACTAAAAACAGAGAAGAAGCTTCTCTTATTGAGAATACAATTACAATTCTTGATTCAGAAGATCAACTGGATAAAATCCCGAATCTACACACTTTTGGTACAACTCGAGAAGAACGTTTATTCAAT
>JGI996J12353_1000292_pt1 | contig 13392 bp, 10 predicted proteins | sample IntmicLarv5ML5BL_FD_12353 | JGI IMG/M metagenome (IMG submission 12353) | reverse complement strand
TACACTTCCGTCATTGTGATCCCGACAACTGTCGTTGAGTCAATAGGTGTAACAGTGCATGTTGCTGTTACCTCGGATGCTCCCGGTACATAGGGTGTGTCGATGTTCGTTATGTCCAAAATCCTGTAATAGGGATCTGAGGACACTGCATCCACGATGAATGTTCCGGTGTAGCCGGCATCCACGTATCCGACGTTGCCGGTTACATTCCTGAAACCATTATCTGGTTTATTATAACTAACTGGGGGAACAAAGGTAACACTGTATTCCATCGGATTAAGAATTCCCACGGTGACTTCATACATTTCCACTGCGATCAGATCGAAAGTATGCAAAACTAATGTATTATCTAAGAAAACTGTAAGATCCGTTGTATAGACGTCTATATATGCACTTGTTCCCTCTGAAAAAATACCTGTGCTGCGATAGTATCCCGGATTACTAGGCGAAAGCGTAAAACTTATGCTGCCTGGTTCTCCTCTTGCTTTATAGTAGAATCCGCTTTCCATCAATACATTCATCCAAGAACTCATAGTAAAATTACCGCCAGCGTCTGTAACTATTACTTCGTCATATATGCGGTATGTGAATAAGATCGTTATCGTCGCCCCAGAGGAAAGAGAAGCAGCGGCAAGGTCTGTAGCTGTGATCCGGAAAGTCGCGGGTCCCAGACTATACGTTAATATTCCTGTTACGTGTATTATTGCGCTTCCGCTCGTCGCGTTAGCCGCAGTGATCTGCACATAGCTCTCCGTGCCATTGTAAGTGGCAACGAAAACCAGATCCTGAGTGTCATCCCATGCCGACACATTTATTGTAATATCTGCGGTCCCGGATACCACGGTTCCCGTGGCCGCATCCGACTCACCGGAATCCGTGATGGATACCGCCGTCATCGCGAGGAGTGCGACAGCGAACATCAATATCGCCGACATACACATCTTATGCGAATTCCGGCGAAGGATCAAACTGTCTTCTCCTTCGTTTTTATTTTTCATTTTCATTTTATCATCCCGTTCTGTTAAACTCCCGTTTTCCGACGAAGTGCGTACACACTATGTACAACGATTGACGTAACCGAGTCTCACTCTATAATTTTTTACTCTCTCCGTACCAAAAGGAAATACCATCCGAACATAGGAACCTCTGCTAAAACTCTTGGATCTGCACCCTCATACGGATCCTCATATCACACGATGCAAACATGAAATGAAAAAATTGGATATTTTTACACATTTTGACCATTGGGCCGGATCATATATCTCGCTGCATTCGTCTCAATAAAACGGCCTCACTCTCACATTTCTAGAAAGAGAATAAGGAACAGATGTATTCCCTGACCGCCGTCTCCCGCGAGGTATGATATTGTTCCCTGTTCTTCGGCCTCCCACTGATAATAAATTTAAATGACGAAGGAATACCAAAGGATGATAACATGGCATGCGGTAATAAAAGCAACACCAAAAAAGGAGAATGTAAGGACAAGATCATTCTGGCGTATTCCGGAGGATTGGATACATCCGTGGCCATCCGCTGGCTTCAGAACAAGTATGATCTTGATGTGATCGCAGTTGCTATAAACGTCGGTCAGCCTCCCAGCAATGATGATATTGTTGCTCGCGCCCTCAGGAACGGTGCCATAAAAGCTGAATATGTTGATGCCAGGAAAGAATTTGTCGAAGAATATGTCTGGCCCGCTTTGAAAGCGAATGCCATGTATCAGAATATCTACCCACTCAGTACCGCCATCGCCAGACCGCTGATCGTGAAAAAGCTTGTGGAAGTTGCTAAAAGAGAGGGTGCCAAATACATCGCACACGGCTGCACCGCAAAAGGCAATGACCAAGTAAGATTCGATGTGGGGATCGTTTCAATGGACCCGAATCTGAAGATCATCGCACCCATGAGAGAATGGGTGATGACCAGAGAAGAAGAGATCAAATACGCTCAAGAGAACAATATCGAGATAATCGTGAAGAAGGAAAGCCCATACTCCAGAGACGAGAATCTTTGGGGAGCATCCTGCGAATGCGGTGTTCTTGAAGATGCGTGGGCTGAACCTCCCGCAGGCGTCTGGGTACACACCGCAGATCCAGTAAAAGCATCCAATGATCCAGAGTATGTGGAGATCGAATTCAAGAGCGGTATCCCCGTGGGACTCAACGGAAAAAAGATGGATGGCATCACCCTCATTGAATCGTTGTACAAGATAGCGGGCGACAACGGTGTCGGACGCATTGACCATGTTGAAGACCGTCTGGTCGGAATAAAGAGCAGAGAAACCTACGAATGTCCCGCTGCCGTTACACTGATAACCGCTCACCGTGCGCTGGAAGCGATGACCGTCACAAAGTATGTCATAGAGTTCAAGAGAAGCATAGAACACAAATTCTGTGAGATGGTATACGACGGACTGTGGTTCGGAGGCCTTCGTTCCCCTATCAACTCATTCGTTGACGAAACACAGAAACATGTGACCGGTACGGTACGTGTGAAACTCCACAAGGGAAACTGCACCGTCGTCGGAAGGAAATCTCCGTACTCGCTGTACGACGAGGGACTTTCGACATACGCAAAAGGCGACAAATTCGATCATACCTCGGCAGTGGGATTCATTTATTGCTGGGGTCTCCCGGACAAGACCGCTGCAAAAGCACAAAAGAAGTGATAAAATGTCCAAACAAGCTCTTTGGTCAGGCAGATTCGAAGGCAAGACCGACGAATCCGTTCTCAGGTTCACATCATCCCTGGATGTCGATTCCGCACTTGCATTCTATGATGTTATGGGATCACTTGCCCATGTAAGAATGCTGAAGAAGTGTAAGATAATTCCTGCAAAGGATGCTGACAAAATAATCAAAGGGCTCATAACCATCGTTGATAAAATGGAGAAAGGAGAATTCGTGATAGACGATTCCCTTGAAGACATTCACACGAACGTCGAATTCAAACTAACGGAGATGATAGGTCCGGTGGGAGGAAAACTTCACACCGGCAGAAGCAGGAACGATCAGGTTGCGACCGACCTCAGAATGTATCTCAGGGATGTTGTGTTGGAAACCGTACTAGATATCGATGAATTGATCATGAGTTTGATCGACCTTGCAAAAAATCATGGGAATACTGTAATGCCCGGATTTACCCACATGCAGCATGCGCAACCGATCACGTTGGCACAGCATATGCTGGCACATGCATTCAGATTCTCAAGAGACGCAGACAGATTCCTCGATGCGATGGAAAGAATGGACAAATGTCCTCTCGGTTCTGCCGCTCTCGCAGGAACAACATATCCAATCGACAGGGACATGACATCCAAATTGCTTGGATTCAAAGCTCCCACAGAGAATTCGATGGATTCGGTAGGGTCCAGAGACAATGTCCTGGAACTATCATTCTGTGCATCTGCAACCGCCGTTGATCTTTCTTCTCTTTGTGAAGAACTGATCTTATGGTCATCGCAGGAATTCGGTTTCATCGAGATCGCGGACGCATATTCCACCGGATCATCGATAATGCCGCAGAAGAAGAATCCCGACATAGCCGAACTTGTCAGAGGAAAAGCTGGATCCGTTATAGGAAGTATGATCTCCTCGCTCGTGATGATGAAGGGACTTCCCCTTTCCTATAATCGCGACTTACAAGAAGACAAAGGAGCGATCATGGACTCTCTTAACACCGTGTCGGACTGCGCGCACATGATGGCAAAGATGATCTCCACAATGTCCGTTGATTCCAAGAGAATGCTGGAAGCAACCGAGAAGGGATTCATCAATGCCACCGATATGGCCGACTATCTTGTTGTGAAAGGAGTTCCCTTCAGGGAAGCCCATGGCATCGTTGGAGAAGCTGTGAGATACTGTATCGAGAAAAAGAAGAGACTCGAAGATCTGAGCATAGAACAATTCAAAAAGTTCTCGCCTTTGATCGAAAAGGACATCTTTGATATTCTGCCTGTGGCGTCGTGCGTAGAAAGACGTACCTCCTACGGAGGGACCTCGTCCCTTTCCACCGATATTCAGATATCGGAAGCGATATCGTCACTTATGGCAAGAGAAGAAATAATAAGACAGGAGACCCAGCTGATAGAATCATGCTGGAATGAACTCCTGAAAGAAGTTTGATCAGATCTTCTCCAATGCCTGTTCGAGATCGGCCAGAATATCCTTGATGTTCTCAGTCCCAATGGAGAGGCGTATAGTATTCCAATTGATGTTCTGCTCTTTTAGTTCCTTCTCATTCAGCTGAGAATGGGTCGTGGTCGCCGGATGTATGACCAGTGATTTCACATCTGCTACATTTGCGAGAAGAGAGAACAATTCCAGACTGTCAATGAATTTTGTTGCCTCTTCCGTCCCGCCTTTCACATCAAAGGTGAAGATCGAACCTCCTCCGTTGGGGAAATACGTCTCATACAGCTTGTGCGAAGGATGACCTTTTATTGAAGGATGATTGACCTTGACCACTTTCGGATGTTTCGAGAGATACTCTACCACCTTGAGTGCATTCTCCACGTGGCGTTCAACACGAAGAGATAATGTCTCCAATCCCTGCAAAAGAACGAATGCCGTGATCGGAGATATCACTGCGCCCATGTCCCTTAACAGAACAGCTCTTATCCGTGTAACGAACGCCGCAGGTCCCAATGATTCGTAGAAACTCACTCCGTGATAACTCACATCCGGTTCCACAAGTTGCGGATATTTTCCGCTTGCTTTCCAGTCGAATTTACCGCTCTCAATTATTACACCGCCGAGAACGGTTCCGTGCCCACCGATGAATTTTGTTGCCGATTCCACAACGATATCCGCTCCGTGCTCCAACGGCCTGAACAGATACGGTGTGGCGAATGTATTGTCGACTATCAAAATTATATTGTGTTTATGAGCGATCTCGGCGACCTTTTCCACATTCAAAAGATCGCAGTTGGGGTTTCCGAAGGTTTCAATGAACACTGCCTTTGTATTCTCTTGGATGGCGTTTTCAAAATTATTAAGATCGGTCGGGTCGACAAATGTGGTTCTTACTCCGAACTTCTTGAAAGTGTGTTCGAGAAGATTGTAAGTCCCGCCGTAAAGATTGTTTGCCGCAACGATATGGTCCCCTGCGAAAGCAATATTCTGGAACGTGTATGTTATCGCCGCAGCCCCGGACGCGGTTGCGAGCGCCGCAGCCCCGCCTTCCAATGCCGCGATGCGGTCTTCGAGAACACTTTGCGTTGTGTTTGTCAGCCGGCCGTATAGGTTCCCCGCTTCTTTCAGGGCGAACCTGTCCGCAGCGGATTTGCAGTTCTTGAATACATATGATGTTGTGAGATATATCGGAACCGCCCTTGCATCCGATACCGGGTCCGGAACCTCCTGACCCTTGTGGAGTTGCAATGTCTCGAATCTCAATCCTTTCTTGTTATTCTCACCTTTAGGCACATTGTCCGGTTTTGTCTTGTTCATCTTCAACCCTCCGATCTCTCATCGATCTGATACTTTATTCGAATTGTGGTATTTATCGACAATTGATGTTTTTATTCTTATATGAATTATTAGTCGAAAAAAATGCCCTAAATATATTCTAAAAAGAATATAATTTTAATCAAAATCGGTTCGGTCGTTGTGAAGGACCTCGAATTTTATGCCTGCCGAATTCAGAACCCCTGATATTATTTCGGTTATTTTTGTAAAATCCGTTGTTTTACTGTATCCTTTGAGATAGAATTCCTTACGGTCTGTGGGGAAGATCAACCTCATCTTTCCCTTCCTGTTGTATCCCTCCGGCTTCCTGTTACGCTCGAGATCCGAAACGTTGATGTCGATGAACATCTGCATGATCTCCTCTTCCTCAGGCATCTGTCCGATCTCTTCCAAAAGAGATGTCAGAATCTGAGGGAATACCGGAGCTAGATCCTTGTAATCTGCTTTTCCTTTCAAAACGAAGTGAACGCTGAAGACCTTCATCACCTTAGGACTATGTTCAGCTTTTATTTAATTATCTCTAATCATCTTTCCCATTTGAAGAAGGATCTGCCGGGAAAATAGCAGGTTCTGTCAACTTATTTGATCCGTTTCCTCGCCGAAACAATGGGGACACACTTTGCGACACAGGAAACATACAAGCATCCATTTTTTGTCTACCATTTTAAAACACGTTCGTGCACATGCTTTCTTCCCGAATGAATTGATGTCGTCCAATGCTCTCGACGGGCACATCTCGACGCATTTATTACAATCATCGCAGAATGAGTATCCGGCTTTTTCATCAGGGGTCAATTCCGCATCAGTGAGAACAGCACTGAACCACAGACGAGTGCCGTATTCTGAATTGATCAACAGGTAGTTCTTACCGATAACCCCGAGACCGGCGAGTTCGGCAGCATGTTTTAAAGAAATGTGTCCATGATTTACCCCATCGATCCATTTTTTACCTCCTATACCGCCTATTGCCTTTGCTTTGTACCCTGCACGTGTTATCTGCTTGGCAACTTCCTTTGCGATGCTATCCATCCTTTTGTACATCTCATTACGAGTATCGGTATACTCGAGAAAAGTTCTCTGCAAAGACTCTTTCGGGAATGGGGCAGCCAACACTATGACGGAACGGCAATTCTCCAGATTATCGGCCGGTTTGAAATCGTCCGGAGCCAAGACGAAATCCGAGGCATCGGCTATGCCTACCATGATCGCTCCCGCACTAGATCCATATTCCTTCACGATCTCGCTGTTCAGCTTACTCACGGTTCCTCTCATGCTTTTTCTGACTCCTTCCTGTCGTCTTTCAACAGCGATTGAAAATATAATTGTAACTACCTTCTATCTTGATTTAAATAGAGAATATGTTATGACCTCGGTAATGAAAACAGCTTTAACTATCGCCGGTTCCGATTCGATCGGTGGTGCCGGCATACAAACTGACATTAAGGCCATGGCATCACTCGGCGTTCACGCCACTACCGTTATCACAGCGGTCACCGCCCAAAATACCTTTGAGGTAAGTGAGGTCTTCCCAATTCCGGAAGATATCATCCAAGCACAGCTTGACGCTGTACTGAAAGATTGTGACATCGGAGCGGTCAAAACTGGCATGCTCTACAGCGAAAAGACAGTAAAGGTCGTCGCTGATACTTTAGAAGACCATGATGTTCCGTTGGTTATCGATCCAGTAATGATCGCCACTGTCGGAGACTCACTTTCCACAGAAGGGCTTTCGAAAGCCCTGAAAAAATATCTTCTTCCGATGTGTGAACTCGTAACTCCCAACAGGCATGAAGCGGAGGTCCTGTCCGGCATGAAGATCCGCAATGAGGATGATGCCATGCTGGCCTGCGAACTTATCGGTAAAGAGGAGTCTTCCGTTCTCCTGAAGGGAGGACACATGGATACGAAGAATATCATCGATTACCTGTATCTGTCGTCTGAGTTCACGATCATGAAGAATCCGCGCCTCAACAAAGCGGGCCACGGAAGTGGCTGCACATTATCCTCTTATATCACAGCCAATCTTTCCAAGGGATTGGACCTTGTGAATTCCGTTTTAAAATCCAGAGAACTTATCCAAAAGGCTATATCCACTCAATATGCGATAGGCAAGGGAGAGGTTGTTGTCAATTCTATGGTTTATGACAACAGTGATGCCGTTAGGTTCGGAGTGTTAGATGCATTGGACACAATATCCGCAGAACTTATTGAGATTATTCCTCACCGGCTAGTACCGAAGAACGGCATCAATATCGCTTTTGCGATACCTGATGCGGCCGGCCCCGAGGATGTCGCCGGCATAGATGGAGGATTGACCGTTCACAACGGTCTCATCGTGAAGAACGGTCAGGCAAAATTCGGAACTGCGGATCATCTTTCTTACATCGTACTGGAAGCCATGAACAGCAACCCTGCCGTCAGATCCGTTGCGAACATCTCTTCCAACGGACATATTCTGGATATAATGGAAGAGGTAGGTCTGTCTGTGATCAGATCCGAAAGAAGAGGATCGGATTGGAAAACAACCACTAAGAATGTCATCGAAGGCAACAAAGGTGTTGTTCCCGATGTGATATATGATACAGATCAGAAGAACGGGACAACACTGAAGGTCTTGGGCAGGACCCCCAAAGACGTCCTGTCCAAGATCGAATCGGTTTTAGAATAAGATCAGTTTATCGATTTTATCTCAATGATGAAGTAGAGATCTTTGTTGACCGTCTCACCGACCGTCTTGTAAGTGAAACTCTCCGAAACACCATCGTTGTTAGTATCCGTCACAGATGTGATGAAATATTTCTCGGTTCCAAGATCAACCTCTATCATCTGAATGTCCTTCACATTTCCAGACTGCGATACTACTGTGTAGTTCGAGACCTGCTGAGTGAAGCTTATCATCGGAGATACCGACGTTACTTTATATGTCAGCTTTCCGAAATCGCTGTCAACAACGACATATTCCTGATTCGCAACGGGACTGTATGTCATTGTCACTGTGCTGTTCGAGGTGTTGAAAGCTGCTGATGCGGGCCAACCGTATACCGATTTCTCAAGATTTACGTTACCTGTAAGGGTGAATCCGTAAAGATCAGCGAACTGTGACGCCGTTATCGTCTCTGTCAACGGGATCGAATATGAAGTGGACGACTGTATCGTGGTCAGTGTGTCCGGGCCGTTGTAACCCTGACCGGACGGTATCATTACGCGAACCGTGTCGCCGACCTTGTGACCTACTACCGAATCGCCGAACATTTTGAGAACGTCTGTACCGCCGACCTTGAATGATAAGGGTTTGTATTGGTTCTCAGATTTCAAAGTGAAACTGTTGCTCTTCGAGACGCTGTCATTGTTTGCCACTGACCAGCGGCTTGTATCAAAGACCACATAGTTGGTTCCCTCGTAGAAGTCGTAGAAGGAACCGACATAATCCACAGAAACGGTGTCTCCGACGACGATCGTTGTGTTGTCACCTCTAACATCGTTGTACACCGATGCTCCTACCACAGAGAGCGATGCAATTAAGAAAACCACAAAACAGACCACCATTATGGGGTCTCTTTCTTTTTTGACCTTAACCTCGTTGTCAGCCATTAATACCGATTCTTGCAATGTCAGTTCATTATAAAAATATATTGTGGGGATAGTTCCTAAAATATATCGGTTATAGGCGTTTCATTCAAACCTTATTAATACCACCCTAAATATGCAGGCTTCATAAGAGATTCCGTCATAATGGGATCTCAAAGGAATGCTGATCTCATGAGAGCATTGTATATTCACGCCGACTCGATGGAGTTCCAGGCAAAAGACCGCACGAAAGTTGCAGAAGAGATACCCGAAAGCATGCATGACGGTAAGATGGAAGAGGTATTGGTAGTCTTCATCACCGTAGAAAGCGATGATGAGAACAAGATCTCGCTAGTAGCTGCGGAAGCCGCCAAAGACATTTTGACAACTAAAGAAAAGGTCGGTGCGGAACGCATAATGCTCTATCCGTACGCTCACCTGAGCAGCGACCTTGCGAAACCCAAAGCCAGTGTGGCACTTCTCGACGCCGTCAAAGATATCATTGTATCTTCGGGCACTGAGGTCACCAGAGCACCTTTCGGATGGTACAAGGCATTCGATATCAAATGCAAGGGCCACCCGCTCTCAGAACTTTCCAGAGATTTCAAAGGCAAAGAAGAGAAGACCGCCCCCAAGGGTAAGGACACTTACTTCATACTCACTCCCGACGGAAAAGAGATACCGATCGAAGATTACAAAGGCGGATCCGACTGCGTAAGAGCGATGATCGACAAAGAAGCCCTTGGAAAAGAGGCCGCCGCATCCGGAGAACCTGAATATCTCAGATTGTGCAAGAAATTCGGCATACAGTGGGAGACCATGTCCGATGTAGGTCATATGTGCCTTGCACCCCATGCAGCAATGATGTTCGACCTAATATCCGATTATTCCACACAGATCGTGAACAACTCGGGAATAAGCGTTTATCATGTGAAGGGGACCAACATGTTCTCTCTCGACGAGCCCGCAGTGAAAGAACATGCGGAATTGTTCGGAGACAGATTGTACACTGTCAATACAGGCAAAAAGAGTTTCGTGCTCAGATATGCCGCTTGTCATCAACAGTTCGCGATGATACGCAACTGGAACATAAGTTACAAACAGATGCCTTTCGGAGCGTTCGAGGTTGCAGATTCATACAGACTCGAACAGTCCGGAGAATGCATGTTGTGTTTCAGGACGAGAAGGCTCAACATGCCAGATTTCCATGTGATCTGCAAGAACATACCGGAAGCACAGGACTACTTCGCATTGCTTGACGGAGATATCTACGATGAGATCGAGAAAGTCGACAGAGAATATGACATGCTTGTTAATTTCTCTTCGAGAAAAGCGTTCGAAGACAATAAGGAGTTAATCCGCGGACTTTGCGTAAAACACGGCCGCGATGCCTTGATCCACCTTTACCCGGACGGGATCAATTACTACTGGACGGTCAACATCGAATATCATATGCTTGACCAGATGAAAAGGCCTAGGGAGATCGGAACTGTTCAGATCGATATCGGTAACGCCAAAAGATTCGGCATAACATACACCGACGAAAAAGGAGAGAAACAATACCCTGTGATACTTCACTGTGCGGTCATTGGTTCAATAGAAAGATACCTGTACACTCTGCTTGACAGCGCGGTAATGATCGAAAAGACTGGTATTCCCGGATATCTGCCCACGTGGATCACTCCGGAACAGGTACGATTGATGCCCATGTCTGAGGATTTCGTTCCAGCGGCGAAAGAAATGGCTGCCAAACTCAGAGCCGAGGGCGTACGTGTCTCGGTTGATGATACTGATGCCACTGTCGGAAAGAAGGTCAGACGCGCCAAACAAGACTGGTGCTCTTTCAATGCGGTCATTGGAGAAAGCGAGGTCGGCACGGGAAAACTGAAGGTCTATGTCAGATCCGAGAATGCCGATGTGGAAATGACGTTGGATAACGTTATCGACAGGATCAAAACCGAATCAAAAGGATATCCTGTCCGCCCAATGTACATGCCAACCGAACTCAGCAAACGTTGCGAGTTCTGATCAATTATCTTTATCCTCTTCTTCGAGAAGGGGAGCTAAACTCTCTTCCCATTTTGCTATATATTCGTCGGATAACTTTCTCAGTTCCGGAAGTATCGGGATGACTGCTCCGCGCTCAGAAAGATCCTCAAACCTTGAAGTTATCCAGGTTATCCATACTTCTTCTCCCTTCTTCGACTGATCCTTCGCCTCTTCTAAGATCACGTTCCAATCGTTTTTATGATTATACAATATCCTTATACAATCTTCCAAGTCCCCCTCCCTGTCTGTTATCGACTTGAACAACAGTATGTCTTCCAAAGCACAAATGTAGAGGTCTATTTTCTCAAAGGACGCATCCAACAAAGAACGTCTGACCATACCTTCCGAAAAAGCCAATTTTCGACATACTTTGTTGAAGAATATATCTATTCTGTAATCGCCGCGCACAAACACCTGGGATACATTCATGCGCGAATATTCAGGTTCGGGCCGCTGTGAATTAAAGCTCAACCTCTCCATCAGATGGGAAAATTCAACAAATTCTTCGTAAGTATTAACGACAAGATCGATATCCTTGGTTTCCGCTTTGAAGTTGTGTTTCATCATCGCGCCGCCACCTATCATATAGACATTCATTTCGATCCGCGCGGCAGAATCCAGTTCTTTGAAAAGTTTTGTTATCGCAGAATATTCAACTATCATAGAGACTCACTCCATACATCTCTGCTCGTTCTTGCATCTCCTTAAGGGGGACCCAGCCATTGATATTCTCTCCTAAGAGAACTGCATCCATATCGTTTTTGATGGAATTGCTCACATCGCATAATTCTTTTCTGAACTTGACATAAAAGATCAGAGCCATCATATTTAATCTCCATGAATCAGCAGTTTCCAGGACATACAAAGAATGGAGGAATATCTCTGTCAGAGTCGGATCTTCCTTTTTATTACAATAGTACACCGTCCCAGGGTAGAATATGATGCCGTATTGATCATATTTTGAAAACGCAGTTGTTTTCGTATTCAATACATTATTATTTGAAAACACTATCAGATCTTTAGAATTATGATAAACCTCCGAACCTGCCGGTATTCTGCTATCGTTTGTCTTTTTATAAGCCCTGTATGAATCCGACAGATCTATCAATTCCCAACGATGTGGATTTATGAAATATCTTGTACCTTGTTTATGCACCATACTCAATACTGTCATTTGACTGAGTTTTCTTGAAACAGTTGACTGGTGAATGCCCAGGCACTGAGTCAATTCCTTCATAGTCCTCTCTTCGTTTAACTCTCCAAGGATATCCAATCCACTATCGGATAATATTTTGCAAAATATCTCTGAAGCCTCCAAGACCTTTACAAGAAATGTTATGTGCGTCTTTTTTTCAAGTACGATATTGCCCTCTTTCTTTCTTATGGTTTCCTTGTCCGTTAATGATTTCGCCAGTCTGTATGTTTGCCGTTTCGTAAGCTTCAATGCATCTGCTATTCCTTCAACAGTGGAATTTCCACGGTTGATCTGATTTAAGACCTTTAGCTCACTCTCTGTAAACATTATGCGTATAATGACATCATAATATAAATATTTGACATATTATGCATAAATTTTAAATTAAAAGAATTTTAACATGTAATATTCGGTTATTTGATATCATTCAAATGTAAGAAATAAAAATCAAAGCAAAAAATGATAATTGGTGATGTGTGATTATCATTTTCGGCTTGAAAATCTAAAGACCTGTGTTGTTTGCCCTAATCTTTTATAACCTACAATAGAATCGCGCACTCATGTTCGAGTTATATGTTGTGACCGACCGCAAAGCGTCCGGAGGAAGATCGGAATCCGAAACGGCTGAACTTGCCTATGCCGGTGGCGCCGACGCAGTTCAACTCAGAATGAAAGATTCTACTCCAGAAGAAATACTCGAAGAGGCAATGATCATCAAAAATATTTCCGATCGGTACATGAGACTGTTCATCGTCAATAATAATGTTGATATTGCAATACGCTCCGACGCGGACGGCGTACATCTGGGACAATCCGATATGCCAATACTGGAAGCAAGAGAACTGATCGGTGAAGACAAGCTTATAGGTATCACTGTCCACAACGTCGATGAAGCCATTAGAGCAGAGAACGAAGGTGCCGATTATGTCAGTATCGGCTCTATATTCAGCACCGTGGTGAAAGCCGACGCAGTACAGAATCTTGGGCTGGATGCGGTGTTCCTGGTCAAACAGGCTGTTAAGATCCCTGTTATTGCCATCGGAGGTATAAACCGCGGAAATATTCAAGATGTTATCCGAGCCGGTGCCGACGGAGTGGCGGTAGTATCGGCAG
>JGI996J12353_1000291_pt1 | contig 13537 bp, 24 predicted proteins | sample IntmicLarv5ML5BL_FD_12353 | JGI IMG/M metagenome (IMG submission 12353) | reverse complement strand
CTGCCATGTCAGGGAGCACAGCGGCTGGCGCCATGCGACGGATGCCGAGGACTCCAAGCAGAGGAGCCTGGACGTGTTCTGCGGCAACGGGCAGGGGGCGGATGACGCACCCCCGGTCGCAGAGGGGTCGGATGACGGGGGGCGCCCCTGATGGACTTCGGGGATGCCTTGTTCGAGTTAAGGATGGGCAAAAGGGTGGCCCGAAATGGATGGAATGGTGCGGGCATGTACATCGAGCTGCAGGTGCCCGATGGGCACAGCAAGATGAAGCTACCCTACATCTACCTCCACACGGCTCAGGGCGACCTCGTGCCGTGGACCGCATCCCAGACGGACATTCTGGCCATGGATTGGGATGTGGCGGCATGACCTGCAAACAGACGGTTGGAGGCCGTTCTATGTTTGCAGACCTTCAAACAGGGAAGGCGGGCCTCATCCACATATGCCTAGTGAGAGAAAGTAGAAATACGATCCTATACGCTTACTGTGCCGAGGAAAAAACATGCCTAAGAAATACTCCGTGTCAAGATGCGATACGCCTGAAGAAGGGGATTGCGAAGAATGGGAGCTCGAGTCATTCGACACTCTTGAAGAGGCGCATGCATTCATTGAAAAATGCATTAGGGACATGTATCCCGTTATCGACGTATGGGCCGCAGAGCTATATCTGTACGAAGGCGACAAACACATCGACACAATCCCTCTTTACTAAGAAAAATGAGAAACCTTGGCTTAATGTTTTCGAAGTGATTCTCCTAAACGCTCAGGGTTTCTCGCCCCTCTCTTCTGCGGATTTCGCACGATGCAGACAGAATTCCACTCCATGCGATGCATTAGCAAAGGTGTGGTCTTCCACCTTAGACATCAACCAATCATATGCTTCCCTATCTATAGTTACGTTAATTCGTGGTTTATTTTCTGCAATTCGTGCCATTATATGCACGAAATGTGCATGCAATCTTATAAATAGAAGTGAGATTATTGACTATCCAATCTCATTCAATGAGATAGGAGAATCAAAATATGGAAGAATTGGCCCAACCAGCGCCAGCGCTGGACAACGGAACGCCGACTATCCGCAGTGCGAGCGTGCAGGGGATAATGGGGGCGAGCTACTCGATAGAGGCGAGGTCCTCGGACGGCAGGGCGATAACGACCCTGTTCTCGATGCAGTACCAGCTGTCGTCCACGGTGGACGAGAGGATGATGGGGAGGATAGAGGACATGCTGTACAAGGTGTACTCGGCCATCGAGGAGCTGTTCTGAAGGTGACAACATGACCCGATGGATTGTTGGTTCTGGGGCAACTGGAACATTCACCTTTGAAGACGGGGAGGAGAATCTGGCCAAGTCTTTCGCCAGAGAATTACATCGTCAAGGTTGCCCGTTCTCTGTTATGATCTACACGATACGGGATTACGTCCGTGAGGACGGGAGCCTAGGCACATACGAGTTGCATGGGAGTGACATCGAGAGGGAATTGGAGGCGGTAGCATGACTGCCGAAAACAACCCCTCTGGGCATTATAGCGCAGGATATGATGGTAGCAATCGACTGATAATATACGGCGAGGCGGAGTGCAATGGGCATGAGATACAGGTCAGGACGACCTACATTGAGGAAGGCAAGTACAAGCAGGAGGTCATCATTAATCGTGCGCCGTTCAACGAATTGGCATTGCTTGACAACGAATCCGATCTGATCAATCGACTCATAACGTCCTCACTGGATAAAATGGTCCTTGTCAAGAGCAAACAGGATGCAGTTCTGAAGGAAGTTTGCGACCCTCCGCAGGGAGGTGGTGACAAGTGATCGAGAATCACCCCTCTACCGACAAGCCAAAGAGGGTACTCCTAATTGATGTCGATAGTACGATCCCAAATGTTGCACTAATGAAGATTTCGGGTTATCACAAGATGAAGGGGGATATTGTCGGGTTCGATGTGGAGGATCCGGATCTTGTCTACGCATCCGTCATTTTCACACAAAATAAACATAAGGTGGACGGTCTGCAATTCTTGTATCCCAAGGCGAAGATCAACATAGGAGGTTCGGGTTATGACCTAAAGAGGAAGCTTCCAGTTGACATGGAATATCTTTCCCCAACGGACTATTCGATTTATCCCGATTGCGACAGCTACTATGGGTTCACCTCAAGGGGTTGCATTAGGAACTGTGCCTTTTGTGTCGTCCCGAAGAAGGAGGGGAGGTTCAAGAGGGAGCGTTCCATACCTTGTTTGATTCTCAATGATAAAAAGGATGTGTACCAGAATTTACACAAAGCGTCAAAGCCAAATCTTCTAGGTGTCCCCGAGGGCGGATTCCAGAACCTTACGCTTTTGGACAACAACATAATCGCAGATAAGGAATGGTTCATCGAGCGGACGAATGAGATACTTGAATATTGCCCGAACATGAGGGTTGATTTCAACCAAGGCTTGGATATTAGGCTTGTTGATTCGGAGATCGCCGAGCGTCTAGGGCAACTGAAGCCAATTAACGTATGGAAGTTCGCCTTCGATTCCATCTCTTACAGGGATAAGGTTCTTGATGGTCTGGACATCCTTGCAAATGCTGGGATCAGCACGAAAAATAGGACGATGTTCTACGTCTATATGGATGGGGATCATGACTTCGGTTCGGCACTGGAGAGGTGTAATCTCCTTCGTGGGGACGATAGGGGGCAGGGTTGCAACCGTGCTGGCGCATTCGTCATGATTAATCTGGATGCTAAACGAACACAGAGGATGACCGATCTTAAGAGGTGGTGCATTCCGTGGATATTTTGGAGCGTGCCATTTGACAGGTACAATTCAACCGAGGCATCGCAGGTGGGAAGGCTGGATGATTTTATGGGGGCGGAGTCATGATTTACGGTGGGGATCTGTTCGGGCTTCGCAACAAGTACGACATGGCGATAGACCGCATCCGCACCTTCGAACCTGCAGAGGGGTACTATCTCGCCTTCTCTGGCGGTAAGGACAGCCAAGCTGTCTACCATCTTGCGCAGGAGGCTGGCGTGATGTTCGATGCGCATTATCATCTGACCACGGTTGACCCCCCAGAGTTGGTAAGGTTCATACGTGCGAACTACCCAGATGTGACCATCGAGAAGCCTAAGGCGACCATGTGGGAGCTGATCGTGAAATGCAAGATGCCCCCAACACGTACTGTAAGGTACTGTTGCGACATCCTCAAGGAGGGTGGTGGGAAGGGCAGGACGGTGATCACAGGCGTGAGGCGTGCGGAAAGCCAAAGGCGTAGAGATCGCCCAATCATGACATTGAATTTGGGCAGGAAGTCCGAGATTAGGCTTAACAGTGACAATGACGAGGTAAGGAGGATGTTCGAGACCTGCCAAAAGAAGGGCAAGAACGTTCTGAACCCTGTAGTTGATTGGACGGAGGCGGAGGTCTGGGAGTATCTGAATGGGAATAGCATACAGCATTGTAGCCTATATGACGAGGGGTTCACGCGCCTAGGTTGCATCGGATGTCCCCTTGCAGGGCAGAATCACATGCTGATGGAGTTTGAACGCTGGCCAAAGTATTACGATGCCTACCTAAGGGCCTTTGATCGCATGCTTATGGCACGCAGGGAGGCTGGCATGGACAACGGCAAGTGGACATCTGCCCAAGACGTGATGGATTGGTGGACATCGGCAGATAGGAACCCTACAGTTGATCTGTCCAACCTGTCAACTTTGGATGATTTTATGGAGGTATTTTCATGACTTCCGATAAAGGGACCCTTAGTGTATCTGACTCCCTCACAAGGCAACAGGCAGGAGAGTTTATCCGCATACATCACAGACATCATGGCAATGTTGCAGGATACAAGTTTTGTGTCGGTGCGGTCAACGGTGATAACCAGCTGGTGGCGGTCGCTATTGCTGGTCGCCCTGTATCTCGCATCCTAGATGATGGCAAGACCCTGGAAGTCACTAGATTATGTACGGATGGAACGGCTAATGCATGCTCCTTCCTTTATTCAAGATGTGCCAGAATTGCCAAAGAAATGGGATATCGTAGGATCATAACCTATATTTTGGAAAGTGAAGGGGGGACATCCCTTAAAGCGACAGGTTGGAAGGATGAAGGTCAAGCTGGCGGAGGATCTTGGAACTGTCCGTCACGACCAAGGAAGGATTTGTCGCCCATCATTGAAAAACGTAGATTTGCGGTGTATTTCGGAGGGGTAGCATGAGCGAGAAACAGACGATTAAAGCCATGCCGATAACGTCATGTGTCGGCTGTCATTTTTGCGGATCAACTCATACGCAGATCAAAGGCAAGACCAACATGGAGTGCCGTGCAAAGCGTGGGGTTGCGTACGATATCCCATTTGGAGGTGGCATTCCCGACTTTTGTCCGCTTACGGATTACAAGGGGGTTGATCTCAATGACTGACAAACAGACGTTATCTAACCTACTCCATAGGTTGATCTCAATTATCTGTTTAAACATTAAATGGGTAATACTGGGCGTATCTACTTTTGTTGTTGGCATAGGGCTATATCTTGTGGATTCTGGATCAATAGGGATGTATGTTAGTGGGATTTTGATACTTTTGGCTTTTGGATCATGTTTAGCCCTCCTTATTGCGTTCATGGAGGCATCACAATGACCGAGAGAAAGACGTTTAAGAACATCACAGTGGAGGATTACGAGGAAGACTGTGACGAGTACGTATGTTCAGTCTGTTCAGAACGCTTTACGAATTCCAATTGGATGGAGATCCATATGCAGGATCATGTGAGGAGTTCAAGGGTCACCTTATCTAAACAGAGGTTCAAAACATCCTGTGGATGCTCCTTTAAGTCTATGGAGGAGGCAGAGCTCCATCTTAAATCCCAAAGGAAGTTGACAGGGTTCTACGAATATCGCCTCAAAAATTTCCAGAGGGTCGTCTATGTCGCCCACGTTCGAGAGTGGGATTTCGATAGGGCCTATGATGGGTTCGAGGTGTCCGAGGAAAAAATAGGGATGATGCAGGATAAGGTGAGATTCCCCTCCATCTTTGAGGTCGTGGGCTACAAGGAGTTGCCCATAGGCGTAATGGAGAGCTACAGGCGAATAACCAAGGATCGTTTTATTGAGAGGGTGGACGAGATCCAATCAATAATTCGTAGAAGGATTGAGTGCGAGATTTCCAGAGGCACACCATGACTGAAAAACAGACGATTAATAGCATTGCCCCTTCAGTATGGAAGCCATGTTGCACAGGCATGTGGCGCATTTCAGACATGCAGATGGTAACTCATAGCAGAGAAGGGAATTTTTACCTAGTGAATCCCGAAGAAGAAAGGGTTGCCCCTATTTTCTTCTGCCCTTGCTGCGGTACGGATTTAAAGACGATCGAGACAAAGAGGATGGTGAAATGAATGTCTGAAAAACAGACAATGGCTAGTCCTGACAACAGGAAGATCAATAAAGGCTTAAGAGACCTACAAAGGGGGTGTGAAAGTGTCAAGGTTGCCTTACCTATTGCCACACTGGGTTCGACTGCATCCGTGGGCAATATATCTGCAGACAATGTCGAATATTTCATTTCAATGCTGGAGAACAATGTGATCTTGGAAAAGGCAATTCTGAAGAGTGCAGACTCCCTTCTGAAGATTGCGGAATTATTGTCCTCATCTACAGGCGTGATTAGAGATGAGATAAGCTCATACAATGCAAAATTGAAGGAGGTGTCACAGTGACCGACAGACCGACGGTTGGCGACCATATCATTCTGGATGGGAGGGAAAGGCTACGCATCCTAGAGAAGTGCCTTTACGATACGACCTTCTTTACTGATCCTGCATCTTCAAGATTCCACTGCAACTATGAGGGAGGTCTAAAGGATCACTCGTACAACGTCATGTACAACTTGGAGAACTTGACGGAACGCCTAAAGCTGGTCTGGAAGGATGAAAGGAGTTGGGAGATCGTGGCCCTCGCCCATGATGTCTGCAAGATTGGGGCGTATGTCCCCGATGGGAAGGGAGGATACGCAAAGAACCCCAACCAGCCGAAGGGGCATGGCGATCTATCGGTGGCGAGGGTCAAACAGTGGATCGAGCTTACCGAGGAAGAGGAGCTATGCATCAGATGGCATATGGGCGCATACGATGATAGAGCGAACTGGAACGAGTACAACAAGGCATTACAGAAGTATCCAAACGTCCTCTGGACACATACGGCGGACATGATGGCCACGCACTTTGACGAGGTGGAGTAATGCCCGTATCCTCTGAAGAGCAGGTGATCCTATGCCCTGTCTGTAAATCCCCATTTTTCGACATCACGAAATGTAGCGGTTGTCCATGTGATAAATGCCCTCGGGATTCATGCGTTGATTGTCAACGCCATTATCTAAAAGGCTCGTGCAGATCATGTACGATCAATCCAGGGAGGTTGAGCCAATGACCGCTAAGCACCAGCCTTACCTAGGCAAGTGTACCGATGTGAAATTCGATATTAAATTCGTACCTCAAATCCTATCTGGTAAAAAAACGTCGACAATGAGATTGAAGGGACTCGGCACCAGAAGGGATTATTTCAAGGTCGAGGACAGAACGTATGTTTTCCACTGTGTCGAATCGGCACCATTGTGGTGTTTCATGGACATTGGAATGTATAAACAAGAGGGTTTTTCCTCCTCCGAGGAATTATTCTCCGAACTAAAAGCATTCTATCCCGACATCACACTAGACACTATGGTGTTCTGCCATTGTTTTCATGAGGAGGCGGATCATGTCTAAGAACCACCCCTCTTTCATGAGTGATAAACAGACGATTAGACCCTCATGGTGTCAAGGATGCCCCTCGTATCCATGTGTGGATGAGGATGTTGATGAAGTGGACATGGTCAAGGCAGTTGAAGTATGCAGGTCCAATTCGGGATGTGATGAGATTAGCCTTACAAACCTCACGGAGGATGTCCATCGCAATGCCCTTGAACATGGATGGTGGGACGGCGGTCGTTCATTTGGGGATATAATTGCCCTATGCCACTCGGAATTGAGCGAGGCATTGGAAGAGTACCGTAAGGGAAGGCAACCCAACGATGTCTATTTTGGGGAGAATTGCAAACCAGAGGGCATAGGCGTAGAGCTTGCCGATGTAGTGATCCGAATAATGGATTACTGTGGTCACGCAGGAATCGACCTACAAAAGATGATTGAAATAAAGCATGAATACAACAAAAAGAGAACCGATAAGAAGGTGATTTGATGGCTGAAAAACAGACAACAGTCCTCAAAGTAAAAATAATGAACGTTGAGTATGAAATCCCCAGAACGCAACGAGGTCACACGCAATTCAAGGAGAAATATAGCCTTCATTTTTCCGACAGTGAAAATTTGAGGGCGGTGATGTCAAATGAGTGACGACAAACAGACGGTTAACGGCAATGACGGAATCTTGGAATTGATGCAGTTTGCATATGGGGTAAGCACGATCCAAATGAGCGTCCGTGTCAAATCCATTTCAGGAACAAAGATTAGTTTTGATTTGAAGGGATTCTATGCGAAACAGGCATTGGATGCGATTGTCGAGATTTTGTGCAAGGAGGTTGAATCCAATGAGTGACAAACAGACCTGTTCCGAATTGGAATGGAAGTGCATAGTTGAAACTTGTGTAGATGGGGATGATATTGTGGGATTCTATGTCGATAAGTCCATTTGCCCCACCGCAAAGGAATTTATTATGCGCATTGCACAGGAATATGGAGACGAGTATTGTGAAAGAGAGGTTAGGACAGGGTATGTTGTAAAGTCAGTCAACGATATGTACAGGTTCGTCAAGGGCAAGACTCCGAAGTCGATAGAGGTTTGGGTTACGGAGGGTCCCTATGACTGAAAAACAGACATCTAACGACTGTGATAAGTTCAATTTTTCCAGCCTATTGGATGGGGTAATTGACGTGGATTCCGAATTTGCAAAAGAAATCGGATTCACATCTGACGGATTCCGAGATTACAGCTATTTGTACAAGGATGGCGAGGTGTTGTGGATTTCACTAGTTGTCACTATAAAAAAAGGTGCATTCTGCGAAATGATGAAGAATATTGAGGATTTGGGATTGAACTTCAAAATCCCAACTCCTTCAGAGCGTATGATTGAGATCGGGGAGGGGCAGGGCTGGATGATGAGGGAGGATGAGAATTGCTTCTATCTCACAAAGGAGGCAACCCAATGACCGACAGACCGACGTTAATAGGCCATATTGCAGGGAGGGCACTATGAGCAGATACCCTAGAACGGTGGAATCGTCGATAGAACGATTCCGTGAGGCCCTTATGGGTGAGAGGGATCTATCTCAACGGTCGGTAAAGATGTACTGCGAATCTGCAAGGAGCGCATTCAGAATCATCTGCGACATCAACGAGCATGCCCTTCCGCACAATCTCACAGGGGAGGATATCCAGGCGCTTCTGGACGTCATACGCGAGGACGGGTACGCCGTGTCCACCCAGAAGAACTACATATGCGCCCTGACCCGCCTGACCGAGTACTATGGGAACTACACTATACGCGACATGAGGATCAAATGGCAGCACGACTCCCGTCCTAAGGTGGACTGGCTGACGCTGGACCAGGCCAGGACTCTGATGGATTGCCCCAAGAGCCCCAACCAGGAGCTGCTCGTGCACTGCGAGCTGTGCCTCGGCATGCGACGTGTGGAGGTGGCCAGGCTCAGGATGGAGCACGTGCAGGGGAATCACATATACGTGATAGGCAAGGGGACGATGGGTGGAAAGTTGCGCAGCGTGCCGTTCCATCCTCGCACGGGGGACGTGCTGAAGAGATACGGGGCATTCCGCCAGCAGATACTGGCCGAGGCCAGGAGGGGCAGGGTCCAGACTGCGACCCTGCCTAACGACATGATGGTGTACCGCAGGAAAAACGCGGTGCTCCATTACTCAGAACACAGGCTCACGGGTCTTGACAAGATCATTGAGAAACTATCGAGGGAACTGGGGTTCCATTTTTCGCACCACACCCTTCGCAGGACGTTCGGCCGAACCATGTACAGGTCGGGCATCCCTGTTGCAACCATCGCGAAGATACTGGGCCATGAGAGCACCGATACGACACTTCGTTACATCGGCGTCGACATGGACGACATGTCCGAGGCGATGGAGAAGTACATGCTGAGATGAGGAATATGGGCAGAGAAGATATGAACAGAAAGGCATATATAGAAGATAGATGCGGTTTAAACGAGGATAAATCGGTCGAGCCAGATGGCGGAAGGGTGTCAAGTGATGGTGGTACCCCCCCTTCTGTTTTAAGCGGCATTCAACTTAGCACCCTACCCGCCAGTCAGGGGCCATCATCCCGGCTGTATGGGCTTGCTCCGATGAGGTTTGCCGTTTCACCATATCCTCGGGAACGTCACCGTCCAACGGATCATCCTTCCACGCCGAGGCTGTGTCGTTTCTGAGCATTGACCAGGACTCTCGCCCTGCTGGATTTCCCAGCTCATCTGCCCTATGGAGGAGGGAGGTTCCTCAGCTGGGCCCGAAGGCCCTACCGTCGGCCGCTCCCCATCTCTTGACGATGATGGATATCTGAAATCCTTATTTATTGATGTCGCATGGGATATCATCCTGTACATCAAAGAACATTTCCTTCAACCTTTGACATCATTGTCCAATAGGGTGAAAAGTTGTAGAAAAATCAATAAATACCACTGATTGCGCTAATATCGTTTGCAGTTGTAAGAGGGTCATCATCATGCAGGATGCATCATGTGACGGATGATGGAGCGGCCATCTTGCAGTCATGCTCCAAACATCTTAACGAAGATGAGAAACATGGCAAAGTCAAAGAACGACCAAAGATCCGATTCAAAGAACCCGAACAATCCCGCACAGAAAGCCGCAGTAGACAACAAGGCCAATCAAAAGAATCCAAACAACACTGCAACAAAGCCGAAGAAGAAGTAAGTATCGTTTCGTTTAGCAGTAAACCTCTTTAAATGTATTTTTATTGAAATCATATTGCATGGCACAACAATAAATATTCGTTTTAAAATCACTCAGCCATGACGAATGAATCCATGGAGTCCGCAATAAGGAAGATGGCCCTTCAAAATGCCGTGTTCTTCAAAGGGACTGCAAATCCAAAATCAGTGGTGGGCAAGGTCCTCGGAGAATGCCCAGAGTTCAGGTCCATGTCCGCACAGGTCATGGCCGTTGCTGAAAAGGTCGTAGGGGAGGTCAATTCCATGGGTTTGGAGGCTCAAAAGGCAGCACTTGCGGCGATAGATTCAAACCTTCTCGTCAAGGAGAAGAAGGAAAGGGTGTACGAGCTCCCCGAGTTGAAGAATCTCAAGGGTAAGCCGGTGATGAGGATTGCGCCTGGGCCATCTGGACCGTTGCATATAGGGCATACCAGGGTCTCCATACTCAATGACGAGTATGTGAAAAGATATGATGGGAAGCTTGTCCTCAGGTTTGAGGATACGAATCCTGAGAAGATAGATCCCAATGCATATGACATGATAAAGGAGGATCTGGATTGGCTTGGCGTGAGAATACATGAGAGTTTCATCCAATCGGATAGGTTCAACCTATACTACGATCACACCAGGCAGCTAATTGAGATGGGACAGGCCTATGTCTGCACCTGCGATGGTGAGGACTGGAGGTCATTGAAGGAGAGGAAGATGGCCTGCCCATGTAGGAACCTGGCCATCCAGGAGCAGATGGGGAGATTCGACAAGCTGATGAACGGAGGCTATTCCGAAGGTGAGGCCATAGCGGTCGTAAAGACCGAGATAGACCATCCGAATCCAGCCGTAAGGGACTTTGTCGCCTTAAGGATCGTTGACCATCCACATCCAATAACAGGCGATAAGTTCAGAGTGTATCCTATGATGAACCTGTCGGTGGCAATAGACGACCATCTTATGGGGATGACCCATGTGATAAGGGGAAAGGACCATCTAAACAATACAGTAAGGCAGGAATATGTGTTCAAGCATTTCAATTGGGACATCCCTGAGTACTACCACTATGGATTGGTAAACATCCCTGATACTGTCTTAAAGACGTCCTTGATAAAGGAGAGCATCGTCAATGGGGAGTATTCCGGGTGGGATGACGTCAGGACGGGAACGGTAAGGGCGTTGAAGAGACGTGGCATCAGGCCAGAGGCAATAAGGAGGTATTGGATGGAGAGCGGAATGAAGCCTGTGGATATAAGCTTCTCTTGGGATGGCTTGTACAGCATGAACAGGGATCTGATCGATGCCATATCCAATCGGTACTTCTTTGTGCCAAATCCCGTTAGATATGACATAGATGGCATAGATGTCATAGAGGGAGAGGCTCCGTTGCATCCAGACCACCCAGAGAGAGGCGATAGGGCATACAGGATAGATGGCAGCAGGACGGTGTTCCTCTCGTCCGAGGACTCCAAGGGATTCTCAGAGAATGGAAGGATACGTTTGAAGGACCTATGCAACCTGGAGTACTCCACGCCTGCAAAATACATCGGGAACGACCTGTCTCTGCTGAGGCAGGGCGTCAAGGCGGTGCAGTGGGTCGGAAGGGACAGCATCAAGGCGGATCTGCTGATGCCTGATGGCGTCACTTTGAATGGCTTGGTCGAGAATGGAATCATGGGCGAGAAGGGCGACATGGTCCAATTCGAAAGGATCGGGTTCGTGAAGATTGAAGACAAGGCATCCGAACCAATGAGATTCGTGTTCTCACACAAATAAACCCATTAACCTTCTTCCTCAGTCCTTCGAACATGTTGTTAAATTGAGTTCTCAATTCAATGGATATGCGCTGTAGAAAAGTATGGTGCCGGGAACGGGGTTCGAACCCGTGACCTTCGGATTTCCCTGGAAGGAAGTCTAGAGACTAAGAACCCTATGAGTCCGACGCTCCACCAGGCTGAGCCACCCCGGCATGAATTTGGGGGAAAGGGTTTAGGTTTAAATAGGTTTGTGAATGCGATCACTCTTCGGACTCTTCTTCCTCTGCTGGCTCATCCTCTTCGGACTCCTCAGCAGATTCCTTTTCCTCGTCCTCTGCGACAGGTTTCGATGCCTCCACAGGGGATTCAATCGACACTTCCTGCGTTTCAGCAGGGAGTGCCTCGATTATGGACTCTGGTTCGCCCTCGCCAATCGAAAGCACTTCTGTCTTGCGTATCTCGATCCTCTTGATTGGGATGATGACGTGGCATGCCTTCGCCAGGTCCTTTGCCAAGTCCCCGGAGATGACCTTTTTGATCATCTCTGAGAGGGTGGTCTGTGGCCCCATCTCCTTGAGGGTGGCCTCGATGATCTGTCTCATCGCGACCTCTTGGGAGGATTGGATCCTCTTGTCGGATATGGACATGGTCTTTACCCTGAGGACATATGAGTCGGATGTGGTCACATCTACAACGTGGTCGGTCTTGGTCTTCTTCCTGCGGGTAAGCCTTCTTACATAGTCGCTGGTGAAGTCATGCCCCATGAACGAGGTCTTCGCCTCATGCCCATCGACGCCAGACACCTGGAACTTGAGCTTGATGTGCATCTTGCTCATGTCCCCAGTAAGCTCTTGGACAGTGACGTCGATCGTCCTGCCCATCAAAAGCTCTGGATCCGATGCGGGGGTCTCTCCAATGACGGTCTCGTTGAACATGCGTGGCGCATGGACGTTGTACCACTCCTTGGACTTCCACTTGTCCTTCACCTTCCTTCCTGCATTCCCTTTGGATCTTCTTTGTCCTGCCATAAAATCACCTCAATGATCTTGTTCATCTTCAAGGCAGAAAGTCTGGATTTACTCGGACAATCTTATCTTGAGATAGAAGTTATCACGAAGCATGTACCACTTATATATAAAGTTTACTAAAGCTCAATGCTTAATAAAAAAAGTAAAAAGATAGGGCGTTAGCCCTTAGAGTTTGACTGGGGTTATGTGTGCGGACAATCCAAGCTCGGACTCGCTCATTCCCATTGCAATTCCGTAGAGCTGCGAAAGGTGAAGGACTGGGAAGCTGTATCCCAGCTCGCCCTGCACACCATCGAACTGCAGGTGGCAGAATGGGCACACGTCGATGATCATCTGGGCTCCAGACTCCTTCATGTTCTCAAGGTTGGTCTTTGTGAACTCCTTTGCAACGTCGCCGAATGCGGCCTTGAGGCCTCCGCCTGCACCGCAGCACAGGTTCTTCTGCTTTCTTGGAAGGCTCTTTGCACCCGTTGCCTCAACTAGGTCGTCGAGTATGTGCGGGTTCTCAGGGTCGTCCAAGCTCTTTATGTCGCTTGGCTTCAAGAAGTGGCATCCATAGAAGGTTGCGACATCGTAGCTCAATGGGTTGGTCACTGCCGCCTTGATCTTCTCGACGCCGACCTCCTTGTAGAGGACCTCTGCGAAGTGGTAGACCTTCGTGGTCCCCTTGTACTCCATGCCGATCTCCTTAAGGTAGCCGTTTGCCTTTGCAAGTATCTCGGGGTGGTGGTTCAATTCATGGGCCGCCTCGAAGAGGGAGCCGTAGCATCCGTTGCAGACGGTCACGATTGGAAGGCCCGCCTTCT
>JGI996J12353_1000288_pt1 | contig 13805 bp, 13 predicted proteins | sample IntmicLarv5ML5BL_FD_12353 | JGI IMG/M metagenome (IMG submission 12353) | reverse complement strand
GCTGCCATATCTGAAGCCATAATGAATCCTACCATAGGAAAATTTAATCCATTGTAACGGCGAGGCATGGAAAGTCCCATTAATCCTGCTTGTGTTGTTGCTTTTAAATTTTCTGCTGTTCCCGGAGCATAAACGACACGATTATTAACTACTTTTGGTCCAATTGCATCTACTTCTTCGGCATTCGGTCCAACAATCTCTCCGCAAACTTCTCCAGCAATTTCCATTACTTTCTCGTAACTGTCCATTGCATCTTCAAAGTCGATAGGAGCATAATCAAATCGGTCTTTGTCTGTATAATTCCGTTCTTTTAATTCGGCAATCCTTTTCATCAATGGATGATAAAGATGATGCTTCAAAGAAGGATTATCTAAATAAAAATTAGCCATTATTATTTAATTTAAGTTTAATATTTTTATATAATATAACTGGTAAAAATAACCAGATAAATAATTCCTAACAGAATTGCAATTCCAAAACTCAAAAAAGAGCCAATCAAAAGATATTCTGTTTTTGCGGTATCTGTATCCTTAAAACGTAAAAGAGTTTTCGCTGCAATAATAAATCCAACAGCTGCAAATTGATTGATTAAAATCAAAACAAATGATAATATACGTTCTAAAGAGCCAATTACACGACCTGCTTTTAACAAAGAGTTGTCTTTTTCTTCGTCTTTTTTATCATTATTTGCGATTTTGATACCAGACGCTTCAATATATTTCCGAATGAAAACATTTGACGGTTTGGTGCAAAGAATTAGTGCAAACAAGATAAAAATGAGATTCAAAGAAATTGGAACAGGAAAGAGAATCGTTTTGCATCCTGAAAATAAGCATACAATGAAAGAAATAATGATAAAATGCAAAAATTGGTCTATGAAAAATAGCTGCTTTCTACATTTCTTTTTTCTAAATAAAATTCCTTTCAAAATATCCAAAAGAAAATGAGCGAAAGTGATGCATAATGCTCCCCACCAAAAAGAAATCGTTAAAGAAAATGCCCACGAACAAAGAAAAACAATAAGAATATGATAAAAATGTGCCTTTGAAATCAGATTACTATCCTTTTTATCGCACCACTTTTGAGGCTGAAAATGAAAGTCAGCCAATAAATGTGCGCAGAATTGTAAAAGTAATAAAGTGTACATTCGTTATTTTATTGTTTTTTCAAAAAGAGCCACAGCACTTTCAACGGCCGACCAGCCGGTAGCTGTTGAATGTTGATTAATTGTTGGCTGTTTTCTGTTCAATATTCCGGTTATTTCTTTTTCCGATTTATTTAATAGTTTGTAAAAGACTATTTCACTTTGGGCTTTTTTATACTTTGAGTATAAAACATCTAAAAGATTAAATATTGGAGTGAAAATATCATTCCACTCTTCGTTTGAACTTCTAAATACCAACGTGTTTTTTATCTTTTTGTCAAGAGCAGTCATTTCGTTAATCGCTCTTCCCGAAAAATAAATAGCCTCTCCGTCAATAATTCCTTTTTCTTTGTTCCAAATAGAAAGTTCGCCAATTCCTATTGCAATACGAATACCATAATCCTTAAAATCCTTTATCTTTTTATTCGCATTTTCTTTGATATTCAAATCCAATGCTTTTGCAAAAGATTTCATGAGCAAAGCAACTCTCAACGCCAATTGTGGTTCTTCCAACACGCATTCGATGTAATCGCCTTTGATTAAACGGGAATAAAACACTTTAGAACCAAAATTTTGCTCTAAAAGACTCAATAAATGAGTTAGTTTTTCTTCCAATTCTAAGCGTTGCTCCACATTTAATGAGGAGGAAGAAATAATATCTGCTGATATGGTTGCTTTATTCATATTGCAAATATAGGCTAATTTACCTATAAATCCAAAATATAGGTTAATTTACCTATAAATGTGAAATATAGGCTAATTTACCTATAAACCCAAAATATAGGCTAATTTACCTATAAATGCGAAATATAGGCTAATTTACCTATATGTTTTTTGATAAATATTCAGCTAATATAGCTTCCAATTCTTTTTCATTTCCGTTCAAATCTCTTTTAGGAATAATGTAAACCATTCCTTTTTTAGAATAAATAAAAAGATAATCTTTATTCGATTCTTGCTTGTCTACCTCTTTCCATTGAAGCGATTTTGAACTTGTTTGAGATTGGATATCAATTCCATTTTCGGTAAAATTCATATTCATTGAATCAAAAGCTCCCGGATTTCTTCGTCGCAATTCTTCTCCTGATTTCAGTAACTTTTTTCTTGTTTTAATTTTTAAGTATAACAAATACGCGAGTATCAGAATACAAATAAAAAAGATATAATTATAGCTTCCTGCCTTCAGAATAAACTCCATATAAATTCCTATAATAATATTGCAAACCAATAAAATTGTAAGAATTGGAGTCATGAACCTCGATATAGGTGCTTTTTTCTTTAGATAATACTCTTGAAAGTTTACCCAATCTTCAATTGTTAAATTGTAAGCTATTCGCATTAAATTTACTTGCTATTTTTTTTGTAATATTTAATCATTTTAGGAACAACTGATTCAACTTCTCCTGTAATTACATAATCCGCAATTGCGTTGATAGGCGCACTTGGGTCATTATTAATAGCAATAATAATGGAAGACTCTTGCATTCCTGCAATGTGTTGAATTTGTCCTGAAATACCACAAGCAATATACAATTTAGGACGAACAGTAACTCCTGTTTGTCCGATTTGGCGTTCATGTTCGCAGAAGCCGGCATCAACAGCAGCTCTGGATGCGCCAACTTCAGCTCCAATTGTATTCGCCAATTCGTGAAGAACATTGAATCCTTCTTTGGAACCCATACCGTAACCGCCGGCCACAATAATAGGAGAGCCTTTGATGTTTACTTTGGATGCTTCCATGTGACGTTCAATGACGCTTACAACGAAATCAGAATCTGAAACATATTTTGCAACTTCGTGAGAAACAACTTCTCCTTTGTAATTTGCATCTAATATTTCTTTTTTCATCACACCTTCGCGAACCGTTGCCATTTGTGGGCGGTTGTCCGGATTGATGATTGTTGCAACAATATTACCTCCGAATGCCGGACGTATTTGGTACAAAAGATTAGTATATGTTTTGTCTAATTTTTTTTCTTCGTGGTCGCCGATTTCTAAAGAAGTACAATCCGCAGTTAATCCGCTAAACAAGGCAGAAGAAACACGAGGACCCAAATCACGTCCAATACTAGTTGCGCCCATCAATACGATTTGAGGTTTTTCTTCTTCAAAAAGTTTAACCAAAATGGATGTGTGAGGCAAAGAAGTGTATGGATATAAACGAGCATCGTCGAATGTATGAAGCGCATCTACTCCATAAGGAAAGATTTGCTCTCCGATTTTCTCCAATTGATTTCCGACAGCAACTGCTTCTAATTTGCAATTTAATTTATTAGCCAAAGAACGACCTTTAGTAAGAAGTTCAAGACTTACCTCTTCAACTTTACCGTTTTCTATTTCAAGATATACAAATAAATTATCCATCATTATCCAATTGTGTGGTTATTAATTAATTCGACCATTAATTCTTCAATTTGATTATCGGAATCATCAATCGTTTTACTCTCTTTTGCTTGAAAAACAACACTTTCGATTTTCTTTACTTTCGTTGGTGAACCGGAAAGTCCGCATTGTACTGCATCAGCATTAACATCTGTTGCACTCCATTCGGCCAAGTTAAGATAAGAACGAGTATCAGATAATTTCACATAATCATTATCTTCAGCTTGTCTTTCAGAGATTGTTCTTGCGTATTTATATTTTTGAATCAACTTCGCATTTCTTGGACGACATTCAGGAGCAGAACCATTAACGGTTACAAGAATAGGTAATTTTCCTTCAACCACTTCAACTCCACGCTCTAAACGGCGTTTCACGGTAATTTTACTATTTTTTACCGATTGAATTTCTTCTGCGTAAGTGATTTGAGAAATTCCTAGTTTTTCAGCCACTTGAGGACCTACTTGCGCGGTATCTCCGTCAATTGCTTGACGACCGGAAATGATAACATCAAAATCGCCGATTTTCTTTATTGCCATGTGAAGCGCATAACTGGTTGCTAAAGTATCAGCACCGGCAAAAGCGCGGTCTGTAAGCAAATAACCACCATCAGAACCTCTAAACAATCCTTCACGAATAATTTCTGCTGCACGCGGAGGACCCATTGTCAATAATGTTACGGTTGAACCTGGATATTGGTCTTTTAAGCGAAGAGCTTGTTCTAAAGCATTCAAGTCTTCTGGATTAAAAATGGCAGGTAAAGCAGCACGATTCACTGTACCATCAGCTTTCATCGCGTCTTTTCCTACGTTGCGTGTATCCGGCACTTGTTTTGCCAATACAATAATTTTTAGACTCATGTTAATAAATTAGTTAGTTTTTCTTATATCTGACTTTTTAATAAGCCTACAAAAGTAAGTGATTTTAGGCAGTAAACAAAATTAACTTGCACAAATAAGCTATATTTGAGCAGTCACTTTATTCGCAAAGAACAACGAGAATCTGTCTAAAATCTTTTTTGCCCTTAAAACTTCTTAAAAATACTTTTGTAATTTATTGACAGTCAGGTTTGATTTATTAATTATTAATTGATTTAATTCCTCCGGTAGTTGGATAAAATTGCACTTGTATTGGAGCTCTTCTATCTTCAAATAAAGAATTTGCCAATATTTGAGTGGTTCCAAATTGAGTGACATTAACTGTAGCTGAATAGATTTTTTTTAGCCCGTTATAAATTTCTATTTCTGCTTTTCCCGGCACATTGTACACAATACTTTCGGGTTCCTTTGCTTTTTTCTTGGGGTCTGCTGCCGGAATTTCCACCGTTTTCAAATCTTTTAAGTTGACATAAATCGGGATGCCGCTTAAGTCATTAACATCAACTACACCTAAATATTTTGAAAATCGAAAAAGAATTTCGTTACTCATTTCTGTTTCCGGAGCAATACTTATTTGTTTCGATTGCTTAACAACTTGGCTATTGCCGATAAATAATTCTGTCCAAATTTTTTCTTGCACTTCCAAATTATTGAGAATGATTTTCAATGCAGCACCGTCTTTGGGCATATTGTCTACTTCTCCGGTTAAAATATCTTGACGACTTTCCCGGATTTTGTATATGTTTTTTGCGGCGACTTCAGCCATTTTACTTATCGAACCTGCTCGAAGATATTCTTCTGTATAAATGGATTGCGGATTGATATTGGGTAATTCGGATTGTGGATTCGGATTTGCTTTTTCCTTAATCGTAGTTTCCGGAATATATTCTGTATTAATTGCGCAAATGACACCTTCTTCTGTGAGGTAAACAAAAGGTGCTGTTGTTTTTGATTTGAATAAAACCAAATACGATTGGTCTTTATTCGGAATGCCTTTTTCGGTTACAGATACATTTTCTAATGTATAATAAATTTGGTCTTCTAAAATAATATCAGAATCATTCATTCCTAAATAACGGGCTGCATATCTTGCATAAGGTCCCGCTTTTTGTGTGATTTGATTGTATTCGACATTTATTTCCAATTGCGTTTTTGGAAGGGAGTATTGTACTCCATAATCATTCGATTTCAAAGCACTCACTTTGATTGCTTTCGTTTGAGCGACTAATGAATTTACGGATAAATTGAATAGGAATATTCCCGAAATTAAAAAAAATAGATTTGTTTTTTTCATGAAAAATGAATTCTAAAATCAAAGCTTCAAATATACGAATTTTAATTAAGAAACTGCTTAAATTTTTTTTCTACGAAGTATTTTAAGCCTGAAAATGTCATTATTTATGCCAAATTTGTTTTCAAATAGCCCGCTATTATCAAAAAAAATGTCTGCAAAATATCTATTTTTCATTTCTTAAAATCTTTTCTTGAAAAATTTAAACCGTTTCTAATAAAAAAATAAATTGAATGAGTGCGAATAATTAAAAAGTGTAAAATTATTTATCACTCAGTGTAAAATAATTTTACACTTCTCACTTTTGTGAATTGTGTTAAGTGATTGATTTATAGCTTTGTGCTGATTTGGCATGACTTTAGAGTACTTCTTTTGCAGAAGTGTAAATTTTTATTTGATATGAAACGAAAGATTCTTTTATTAATTGTTCTTTTTCCGGTTTGGGCTTTTTCGCAAGAGAAAGTTTGGACTTTGGAAGAATGTATTTTATATGCTGTGGAATACAATCCGAAACGGCAGAAGCAAGATGCGCAGAATGAAATCTACAAATTAAATCAGATAGAAGTGATTGGCGGATTTCTTCCTTCAATAAATCTGGGAACGAGTGCTTATGGAAATTTGGGTCGAGGAGTTAACCCAGAAACAAATACTTATGTAAGTACAAATACATTTAATAACAGTTACGAATTGTCTTCTTCCATGCTTTTGTTTGACGGTTTTTCTCAAATTTATCGTGCTAAAATGGCGAAAATTAATCGCGCGCGAGGATTTGATGAATTGCAACAGATAAAAGATATGATTGCTTTTGAAACAATGGAAATATTCTTCAATGTACAGTATTACAAAGGAATAGTGGAATTGGCAAAACAACAATTGGAAGAAAGTCTTGCCAATTTAACGCGCATTCAGCGAATGGAAGAGTTAGGTTTGAAATCATTTCCTGATGTGGCAGAAATTCGAGCGAAAGAAGCGGAAGACCGTTTTTTGTTGACTAAACAAATGAATTTTCTTGCATTGGAAATCATCAAATTGAAAGGAAAAATGAATTTTCCAACAAATGAAAATCTCGAAATTGTGGTTTATGAAAATACAATTTTGACTTCTCATTTTGAAGAAAACGCTTTTGAAGTATATCAACAAGCTTTAAAAACCTTGCCCGGAGTACAGATTGCAGAGAAAATGTTGTCGGCAACCGAAATGCAATACAAGGCGAGCAAAGGTCAGCTATTTCCCCGTTTGTCTTTGAGCGCGGGAACTTCTACCGGCTTTTCTCGCATTCTGGATGATAGCCCTTATATGACATTCAAAGACCAGATAAAAAACAAACAAGGGAGTTATGTTGGCGTTTCTTTGTCAATTCCGATTTTCAATAATTTTTCGCGCTTGTCGGAAGTGAAAAGAAGCAAACAACGTTTAGTTATTGCCCGAAGCGAAAAAGAAGAATTACTGCGTCAGATTTATAGCGAAATAGAAGAAGTCGTTGCGGATGTCAATGGATTATCAGATGAATATTTTCATGCGAAAAAGAGAACCGGAGCAATGGAAAGTGCTCATCAGGTAAATTTGCGGAAATATGAAGAGGGATTAATTGATGCCTTGGAATTAGCAACCAGTTCCAATCGATTGCAAAATTCCCGTGTAGAAGAATTACACACCAATATGAAGTATCAAGTGAAATATCAATTATTACAATATTACAAAGGAAAATCATGGATATACAATTAGAAAAGAAAAAAGGATTAAGAAAAAAACACATTCCATACATTATCGCTGGATTTCTAGTTCTGACTGCATTTATTTGGTTGATTTTTGGAAATCATGCTTCCAAATCCAAAGTCAATAAAGATAGCGTGATTGTACAAAATGTAATAACAGGAGAATTTAATGACTATATCCGAATCAATGGTCAAGTGCAGCCGATTAATACCATTTACTTAAGTGCAATGGAAGGCGGAATGGTTGCTGAAAAAGTAGTTGAAGAAGGAGCAGTCGTTCGAAAAGGGGAGGTGATTATTCGACTAACGAACCCGATGCTTAGTTTGGATATTCTGAATAGTGAAGCGCAATTGGCAGAAAAGCAAAACTTTTTGCGGGAAACTCAGGTAACAATGGAGCAACAAAAATTGAATCTGCGTCGCGACCAATTGCAGTTGGAAATGGATTTGGAGAGAAAAAAGAGAAAATACGAACAATTCCAAAATTTATTCAACGAAAATTTAATTTCAAAAGAGGAATATTTACAAGCGAAAGAGGATTACGAATACGGCAGACGAAATCTGGAATTAGTTATTGAGCGTCAAAAACAGGATTCTATTTTCCGAAGTATTCAAATTGACCAAATGGAAGAAAGTTTACACAGTATTCGTCAAAATCTGTTATTAGGTCGTCAGCGGATTGATAATCTGGAAATAAAAGCGCCTGTTGATGGGCAATTGGGACTTTTAGATGTGGAAATCGGACAAACAATCGGAAATGGTGCGCGCGTGGGACAAGTAAGTGTTCTTTCGGATTATAAAATAGAGGCGCAAATTGATGAACATTATATCGACCGGGTGAGAAATGAGTTATCTGCTAATTTTGAAAGGCAAGACAAAACCTACAATTTAGTTGTTCGAAAAGTATATCCTGAAGTGCGGAATAAACAGTTCAAAACGGATTTTGTGTTTGCCGGAGAGCGTCCGGATAATATTCGCACAGGACAAACTTATTACATTAATTTGCAATTGGGGCAGCCGGCGGATGCTGTATTGATTCCTCGTGGCACTTTTTATCAGAATACCGGAGGACAATGGATTTTTGTTGTTTCTTCAGACGGAAAAAAAGCTACTCGTAGGAATATTAAAATCGGTCGTCAAAATCCGCAATATTATGAAGTTTTAGAAGGCTTGGAGCCGGGAGAAAAAGTAATTACTTCCAGTTACGATAGTTATAAAGACAATGAAATATTGATATTAAATTAAACAAAATAAAAACATGAATATTTTTCAATCTTATCAAAAAAACCGATTCTTTTTATGGGTCAACATCATTGGTTTATCCATTGGACTGACCGTTTCAATCCTATTAATTCTCTTTGTTGTCAACGAATTAAGTTATGATAAACACTTGAAAAACAGCGAGCGGATTGTCCGCTTATACAATGAATTGGAAATGGGCGGAAAATCAGAAACATACTCAATTACTGTTCGCGATGCCTATACCGAATTACCGGCTAAAGTTCCCGGAATAGAAGCCGCTGTGCAAATATATAATTTACATAATGTTGAAGTTAACAGCGAAACTGAACGTTTTTATGATGTGCATTTGTTGCTTGTTGATGCAGAATTTTTTAGCGTGTTTCAACTTAATTTTATTGAAGGAACACCAGCAACCGCATTTGCTGATATTAACTCAATTGTTTTAACAAAAGAACAAGCAATTACAATCTTTGGAAGTCCGGCACAAGCGGTGGGCAAAAAGATGAATACAGTAGGTTTTGACTGCTTTGTTTCCGCTGTAGTTGAATCATTTCCTTATAATACCCATTTCTCGTTCGATGCTTTGGTGAATATCAAAACAATAGAAGAATGGAGTAATAATGCAGGATTAGAATTTCACACTTATTACCTGATAGAATCCAATGCGGATATTGCAGAAGTAAGAAAGTCAATCGAAAATGAATATACGATACTTACTAATCCTTTTGCTAGTCGATTTAATGCGAAGATGACAGGAGGTACAGAAATGTTAACTAATATTTATTTGCGCTCCAAATGTGGAAATTCTTTAGGTAAGCGAGGAAGTATTAGTTTTGTTTGGTTATTATCTGCTTTGGCTACTTTCATCTTGTTTTTGGCAGTAAGTAATTTCATCAACCTGTTTATGGCGCAGGGCGAAAGCCGGATGAAAGAAATCGGCGTCAGAAAAACCAACGGAGCGAAAATAAAAGACTTAATCCGGCAATTCTTTTCGGAAGTAACAGCCATTGTAGCCGTATCATTTGTTGCAGGTATAGGCTTTGCGATACTTTTAGCGCCTCATTTTGCACAATTGGTAAATCGGGACATTAATTTAATTCAGTTATTCAATCCGAGTTTTATCATCGGAGGAATTCTCCTTTTTATTGTAACTGTATTTTTGTCGGCGTTTTATCCTTCATTCTATTTAAGTCAATTTAATCCTTTAGCCATTCTGAACAAGCAAGTTCGCTTCTCAAAGAAAAAACTAAATACGGTTGTTATCATTCTGCAATCTGTTATCACGATGGTTTTAATTACTTTCATTATGATTGTAGAAAAACAAGTTTCGCATTTAGAAAAATTGCCTTTGGGTTATAATCCCGAAAATGTAGTCGCTATTTTTTGCAGCGAAAACACAACAAAAAGTTACGATGCCTTGAAACAAGAACTATTAACGCTGCCTGAAGTTCAAAAGGTTAGTGGGAGTCATCATGTGATTGGAGGAGGAGCCAGCAGGCAAGGAGTTAAACGTTTCGCGGGAGATGTTATTCACATACTGAATGAATATCGTATTCTTCCCGAACTTCCCGAACTGATGGAAATGGAAATCGTAGAAGGCGAGTTTTTCAAAGCAACAACCTCTGATAGTATTCAGGAAATTGTCTTAAATGAAGCTGCCGTAAAAATGCTGGAATTACAAGCTCCGGTTATAGGACAAACTGTAGACCTCAGAGACCAACTGTTGAGGATAAGTGGTGTGGTAAAAGATTTCTATTACAGCTCACCTTCCAAGATTATCGAGCCGCTTATGTTGACAAAGATTCAAACGCCATCGACTATCTATCTGAAATTCAATGATGGAGTGAGTCGGGAAGAAGCGCTCAATAAAGTATTGCCTGTCTTTCAGCAGTTCGACTCACATTTTATAATCAATCCTTTCTGGAGCGTGGATGTTTATGCAATGCAATTTGAAAACCTCAAAGTACAGTCAAAAATCGGAGGAATTGCATCGATGTTATCCATTTTCATTGCGATGATGGGATTAGTCGCGATTCATTTATATGCCACGATTCGTCGCACAAAAGAAATTGCGATTCGCCGAATTAACGGAGCAACAAGCATGAGTATCTTTAATATGCTATCCGCAGATATATTGAAATGGGTTCTTTTAGCAGGAATAATATCCGCAGTGATTACTTACTTTTTTGCTTCGGATGTTCTGGGCGATTATGCTGTAAATAGAATCTCGTTGGATTGGACATTCTTTGTCATTCCCGTACTTATACAATGCGCAATATCTCTATTGGTCATATTAGGAGTTAATCTCCGTGCATTATCACAGAATCCGGTCGATTCGTTAAAAAAAGACTAACGAATTATGAATTATAAATTATAAATTATGAATTGGCGCGAAGCAATGTTATCTGCGCTTCGCGCCAATTCATAATTCATAATTCATAATTTATAATTCTATATAGCGTTCTTTAACATATTGGTTTACACACTTTTTTAGAAAAAAGTTTTTATATTTGTAGCGTAATATAAATATAAAACACAAAAACTATGGACGAAGAAAAGAAAAAAAAGAAAAGAAAGCCTAAGGCTTACATTTACAAAGACGGAGTAAAGTCTGTATTCAAGTACGAAAAGAAATCTGATAAACTTTCGGCTTTGGCTATATGGGTGCAAGAACATCCTAATTTTGGGAAGATTCTAGATATGCGAGCTGTGATGAAATAATTATGGCACGCTATTTATTGGACACAAATATTGTGTTGTTCTCTTTATTTAACCAAAATGAACTGGAAAAAGAAGTATGGGATTTATTTGTTGATTACACGAGTCGGCTTTATGTTAGTACTGTTTCTTTGCAAGAGATTATTCACTTATACAAAAGAGGTAGAATAGTAACTAATTGGAGACGAGCTGAAGAAATTCTTCCGAGTATTGAATCTGCTAACATTGAAATACTTCCTGTAAAAAAAGAACATCTTGCCGTTTTTGCAAGTTTATCGATTCCTGCAAATCATAATGACCCTAACGACCAAATTATCATTTCTCAGGCAATTGCCGGAAAATATACATTGATTAGTAGTGACCATAAATTTGAAAATTATACCAAACAGCGTTTAGACTTTATCTTTAATTGTCGATAAGACAACTTCTTACATTACAACTAAAAGCGTGTAAACCAATATTAAAAAGGTTTATGCGCTTTTTTATGCAATAAAATATAAAAAAAGAAATATAATAGTATTAATAATTAAAAAATTAAAGTCATGATTAAAATTGAAAATTTAAAGAAAGTATTTCGTACAGAAGAAGTTGAAACAGTTGCATTGAATCAAATCTCAATGAATGTAGATAAAGGTGAGTTTATTGCCATTATGGGACCTTCGGGTTGTGGCAAATCTACTTTATTGAATATTCTCGGATTGTTGGACAATCCTACTTCCGGAGAATATTGCCTAAATGAAATCGAAGTTGGAAAGCTCAAAGAAAATGAACGAACTCAATCTCGCAAAGGAAATATCGGGTTTGTTTTCCAGAGCTTTAATTTAATTGAAGAAATGAATGTTTTCGACAATGTCGAACTCCCATTAGTTTACATGAAAATTCCTAAATCGGAACGAAAAACGAGAGTAGAAGCAGCTTTACGCAGAATGAATATCAGTCATCGGGCGAAACATTTTCCGAATCAGCTTTCGGGAGGACAGCAGCAACGGGTTGCGATAGCTCGTGCTGTCGTTGCTAATCCCGGATTAATTTTGGCGGATGAACCTACCGGAAATTTGGATTCTCAAAATGGGCGAGATGTGATGGATTTATTATCCGAATTGAACAAGGAAGGAACAACGATTGTGATGGTAACGCACTCGCAACGAGATGCTGCGTTTGCTCATCGAGTTGTTAATCTGTTTGATGGACAAATCGTGACGGAAGTGCAAAGTAAAATGTAAGAGAATTAGGAATTGATTCGGCAAACGCTCTTTGACATATTGGTTTACACACATTAAAAACAGGTCTTTCTTTATTTTATTTTGAATATTCACGAGAACAATATATATTTGTGTTTTTATTAATCAAAATAACTTAATTATGGGACAATCATTAGCGCAAGTGTATTTACACTTAATTTTCAGCACAAAAAAACGTTATCCATTTATTACTGAAGAAATTGAAAGTGAATTATTTGCCTATATTGGAGGTGTAATAAAACAGCATAAGGGAATCCCTTTTTGTATTAATGGTACTTCTGACCATATCCATATTTTATGTTCCTGTCCTCGGACAATAACGCTCTCGGATTTTCTGAGAGAAATAAAAAGCGGAAGTAGTCGATGGATAAAAACGAAAGGTATCTGTTATAAGAAATTTGCTTGGCAAGATGGCTATGGTGCTTTTTCTGTCAGTAGTTCAAAAAAAGATATTGTCGAAAAATATATACTGAATCAAAAGAAGCATCATGATAGCACATCTTTTCAAAAAGAACTGGTATCCTTTTTTGAAGAATACAATGTCGAATATGATGAAAAATATCTATGGGAATAATTCATTAATAAACATTGTGTCCTTTTAGGGCGTGGGGCATTCATACATACACCACATCACATACGCATCCACACACATCACATACGTATACGCATATGCATCCACACACATAACATATGCATACACGTCGCATACCACAAACACACAGGGTTGCGCTACGCTGACCCTGTGCTAGGATATTTCAGGTCTTCGACCTATTTATTCTGAAAGAATAAAAATATCTTAGCGTATGGTTTCAACCATACGAAACGGAATCAATCCATTACCCAGAATCCCGAAGGGATGATATAATAATAAAAAACGTGTAAACCAATATTGAAAAGGGTTTATGTGCTTTTTTTTTATACAATGATATTTAAAAATAAAAATATGAATACGTACTTTAAATTTTTATCAAAAAACAAATTTTACACTTTTGTCACCGTATTTGGCTTTGCCATTTCGTTGATGTTTGTTTTTCTGATTGCGGTTTATACCAGACAAGAATTGTCTGTTGATAAGTTTCAGGAAAAAGGTGACCGGATTTTTATTCTCGCCGATGAGAGCAGTATTGGAGCAGCGACTCGCATAGCTTACCGGATTGAAGAACGTTATCCGGAGGTAGAGGCTGTTGTGCCGATGAT
>JGI996J12353_1000287_pt1 | contig 13836 bp, 11 predicted proteins | sample IntmicLarv5ML5BL_FD_12353 | JGI IMG/M metagenome (IMG submission 12353) | reverse complement strand
GCTGTAAGTACGCCGTAAACCTTTATCCGGCGTACTTACAGCACGCAAAATATATGCTGGATACATTAAACCCCAAGGCTAAAGCCGTTGGGCTAGGTTCACGGGTCCCTACAGGACCCAAAATAGTTTCACTATTTGTGTAATATTGAGTCAGAAGGACTAAAGGTTTAGTAAAAGAACTCTGTATTTGTTAGATTATGGTAGCCACCAATGCTTGGTCTTGGTTACTCCGGGAATGACTTTTTCACCCAACATTGGAGTTATCACTTCGACGCCTTCTTTTTCGGCAATGTCAACTACTTTCTGTATGGATTCGTCCCATGGTAGCATTGCTAAATCGAAAATAGCCCAATGGGTAGGTAATATTCTCTCTGCATTTAAATCAATTCCTGCTTGAATAACTTCTTCAGGGAAAAGATGTATGCTCGCCCATCTTGGATTCCAGCCATCTATTTCTATACATGCTAAATCAAACGGACCATATTTTTCTCCGGCTTCTGCAAAATGACTCCCATAGCCAGTATCTCCACTCCAATAGATTTTCTTCCCTCCACCGACTAAGGCATAAGCAACCCAAAGAGTTGCATCCCTGTCAGACCAACTACGGCTTGTATAGTGAACGGTAGGTAAGGCTGTTATTTCAATCCCTTTCTCGCTGAAAGAGTCGTTCCAACCCAATGTGGTTATCTTTTCCTCAGGAACGCCCCATCCTTTAAGTATCACATCAATACCCAAGGGAACAATAAATCGCACATCTTTCTTTCTCAGATAACGCATTGTAGCATATTCCAAGTGGTCGTAGTGATTATGTGTGATAATTACAAAATCAACATCAGGCAGTTCATTGCGCTTCAAAGGAGATTCATCATAACGCTTCGTAATTCCCGGAAGAGGACCGGCATTGTCAAAAACAGGGTCGATTATCATTCGCACTCCGTCCAATTCTATTATGGCAGAGGAATGTCCAAGCCAGTATATCGAAAAGGGATCCGGCTTTTCCGGGAAGTCCGATTTTTTCAGCATCACTTTAGGGTATGTCGTTTTGGGAGCATTAGGAGATTTGAAAAAAAACCTTGCCCACCCCGGACTTTCCTCGGAGGCTTCAATATGTGACGCATATAATTTAGGAACAGTGGAAGTCAATGAAGGTGGTGAAATAAACTGTCCTTCTGAATAATATGGAAGCGCATTGTATGCTTGAGCATCAGGTTTATCCCCAATTTGTCGCATTAAATAACCCGCAAAAAATATTGCTATAAATAAAATTACTACAATTGTTTTTAATGTGTTTTTTAAGAATCGTCTCATTGCGCTGTGGTAAGAATTTCATACAAATATAGGGCATAATTTTGACATGCAATTATGTACATGGTGCGATAAGGGTCGATAGAGAATCAAACACATTTGTTGGATAAATATCCTTGCTCAAAATCGTTGAAAAACAATACTCGCTTTTCTGCATAAAAGTGACAAAATGATAGCATTTCGACGGTTTTGCTTACGCACATTTTTTAACACTTTTGCTGGCGGCTTGGTTTTTGTCAAAATTTGACCAAAAAACGCGTTTTTTGGCTCAGTTGCATACATACACTTTGTCAAAAGTATGCATACTTTTTCAAAAAGTACACATACTTTTGCTCAAGAGTATGTGTACTTTTGAGCGAACGTTCAAAAAAGCCTATTTTCGGAAAAGTTTCAAAAATCGACACCTCGTTAAAGGCCCTTTCCTTCGTCGTGGCTGCATTTGACATCAAAAAGTGCCCTAGGTATTCCCGACCCCTCAAACGTGTCTAGAAATCGATTTAAATAGCATGTGTCAAAATGATAGAAAAATGGTGGAATGGGTGACAAAGTGATAATATCGTAGGCGTAGCGAAGTGAAGCCTACGGCAACGGATATTATCCTTGGTTTTTATAATCAGCCATAATGTCCTAATGCAGAAATAACCAATACTGTTATTTTTTCTTCGTCCACTCGGTACACAAGCCTGTGTTTTTGCGTCAATCTTCGGGAGTATAGTCCTCCAAGTTCATGTTTTAGCTTTTCTGGTTTTCCTATTCCTGTTGTTGGATGTTCAGTAAGTTCTTCTAATAGCCTTATTAGTTTTTTATATACTGAAGTTTCGGACTTTTTAAGGGATTGTATGTCTTTTTTTTGCCTGCTCGGAGAAATCGAGTGTATAGGCAATGTTTTGTTTATCCATGATTGTCGTCTATAGAAGTCACAGGGAATCCAAGAATATTTTCAATTCCTCTTTTGTTTTGACTGTGGTCGTTTTCCCCTCTTTTATGTCTTGTAGTGCTCGTTGTATTTTCTTTTCCAGTTTAGGGGAAATTTGCATATCCTCGGTTTGAATAGGAGTAAGTATATATGCTTGTTTTCTTCCTCTCCTGATAATCACCTCTTCACCTTTGTCCACTAAATCAAAAACATGTTTTTGTTTTTCTCGGAACTGTCTGCTTGTAATTTCTAAGACTGCCATAAGCTTATTTTTGTGTACCAATTTGTGTACGCAAAGATAGGGGCGTTTTTGCAATTGAACTAATAAAAACAATCATAAAGAACGTGGACTCCGCTCTGCTCCACCGCACGGTGCAGACTGAGCTACACGACTAAGCCTCGCAGGGGCGAGATTATGGATGTTCGTAGGTGTGTGAGACTTGCATCTACGACTACACAAGAGTGTCTTTTATGCAATCCCAGACATGCTTTTTATTTCACTAATAGAAAAAAAATACCCATCCCATATATTAATGTGTAGCATCAACCACTCGAGAAAAAATATATCGCTTAACTATTTGCTATTTAAAAAGAAAGAATACCTTTGTACCCAATCGCATGAAAGAAACAGCAAAAAATATCATCAATTTGGCACAATTCTGCTCCTCGGATTTGGTACTCTCGACTAATTTATTAGAGAGAGAGAGAGAGAGAGAGAGAGAATACGTGCTATAATGGCTGTTTAAATTTCCAAGAAGTTGGTTCCCCTGCCAACGAATTAAATTCACAATCACAAAATTTTTCAGAACTCCTAAAAGGACGTAACATCGTTTCTCAATGTTTTAGCATTGACCAAATTCGTTATGCCCCAAAAAAGGCGTGCAGCAAATACATGACAGCTATTGTCGATGTATTCGCTGCACGCCTTTTGCGTTTCAAGCAATCCTCTCACAGTCGTTTAATTACACATTTATACAATCACAAATTAAAAACAAAAAGATTTATGAGAACAAAAATTTACTTATTATTAATTGCTCTTGTTACTACCATTGGTAGTGTTTTTGGGCAAACAGCTGGGGATACTTTTACTTATGAGGGTGTCAACTATAGGGTGCTGGCGGACGTCACTACCGTAGAGGTTATTAGAACTGAATATTCGGGAGCATTAACGATTCCTTCAACAGTAACATATGAAGGAACTGATTATGCTGTTAAATCTATTGCTTCTTCTGCTTTTTCTTATAATGACAAACTGACTAGCGTTCTTCTTTCGGAAGGAATTGAAACTATTGGAAATTCAGCTTTTATGGGGAATCACGCTTTTGAAAGTTTTAATATTCCTGCCTCTCTGACAACAATTGGAGTTTCGGTTTTTAGAAATGTTCCTAATCTAACAATCACTACAGCATTAGGTAGCACCTTTTCTGTTGAAAACGGAGTGTTGTTTTCTCCTGGAAAAACTCAAGTATTATACTATCCACCTTCAAAACCGGAAAATACATATGAACTTCCTAACACAATTGTGTCTTTTGATATGTATGTATTCTATACAGCTACAAATCTTGAATATTTTACAGTAGAAAATGGCAGTAGTTCTTTTATTGAACGTGATGGTGTTATTTATGACACCAACGCTTCTGGTAGAACTCTGGTTCTTTGTGCTGCTGGGACTACTGTAACAAATTTTGTAGTACCAGATGACCTTAATGTTGTAGGTTTTTCTGTTTTTGCTTTTTGGGGTTGTAAGAATATAGAAAGCATGTTTTTACCTGCCACTGTTACTGGAATCACCAATGCAAGTTCTTTACGAGCATGTGACAACTTAGTACACTTTGAGCTTGCAGCAGGTCATCCGTATACTGTTGGTAGTGATGGTGTAATATTTGCTAACGATGGAAAGACTCTGGTTCTTTATCCTCCAGGAAAGAGAAATGATAGTTATGAAATTCCAGCTACTGTTGAGTCTATTGATCCTGGTGCATTCATGCATAACCCTTATTTGAAAAGTGTTACTATTCCAGGGAGTGTTGAAGATATAGGCAATTTGGCTTTTTATGGTTGTATTAATCTTAGAGAGATTGTTTTTTTAGGTGATCCCCCTACTTCCATTGGAAATGGTGTTTTCGATGGAATACCTGAGGATGCATACGTGATCGTGCCAGAAGGATCAAAAGATGACTATGTAACTTGGGCAGATAATAATAATCTACCTTTTACAAATATTTATGGAGCGGCTGATGTAGATGTAACTTCTGATGAACCACTAAAATTCATTGACAAAGAAACAGGTGAAGTTCTTGATAAACTTCCACAAATAAATACAGGAAAAGAATATACAATCCTTCCTGAGGATGATGAGAAATATGAAGTTGAAAGTGTAACTGTTGGTGGCTTACCAATAACAAAAGGTACAGATGACGAATTCCATGTAACATTAAATGGCGACATGGAAATAGAGGTCGTTATTGTTCCTAAAAAGGTTGTGACATTTATCAGCGATGGAAGTACTGTTGAAACGCAGTATGTAAAGAATGAAGCACGTGCAAGTTCTCCAGCTGTTTCAAAAGCAGGTTATACTCTTAGAGGTTGGAATGAGAATGGCTCAACAGCTTTATATAATTTCTCAACTCCTGTAACAGCTGACTTTACATTAACTGCAAGATGGACTGAAATGCTTGCAAAATATACTGTAACAATTCAACCACTTGCAGGTGTAACAGTAAACAAAGCCGGTGGTGAAGTTAACTCAGGTTATAACTACGGCTTCAATGCAACAGCTAACGCCAACGGTTATAGAGTAATCGTTTATGTTAATGGCGAGGAATTAGCATCGACATCAGATAATTTCTATTTGATAGAAGGAATTACTGAAAACAAAACAGTCACTTTTGCTCTTACAGCAGGAACTTACAATGACGACAGTATCGTAGGCGGTATCACAGTCAACGGTGAACCTCTTGATGACAAGAAATCTGACTTCCCTGAAGAAGGCAAAATCGTAATCACTTTCAATGATGATGCAGATACAAATGTTTCTGGAAAGGTAATCATCGATGGTAAAGAAGTTCCTGGAACTTGGGGAACTGACAGCAACGGTAATCCAACTTACACAATCGACTATGCAGTTGAAGGTGACGGCGAACATACAATCAAAATCGAAGGCTTTGGTGGCGATGGCGAAACACACACTTTCACAACAGGTGGCGGTAGCGGTAATAACGGTAATAACACAGGTGGTGGCAAAGTTGTTATCGACGATACTACCCCTCCTGTATTACCAGGAGAATTCCCTGGTGATGGTGAAATCGTTGTTTATCCTCCAGTTGTTAACCCAGGTACTACTCCTGAAGTAACTATTGACGGCGAGAAAGTCGTTCCTGGTGGTACTTGGGGTGAAGACGAAAATGGCGACCCAATCTTTACCGTAGAATACGAAGGCTTAGAAGATGGTCCTCATTCTATCGTAATCGATGGTAAGGAATATACTTTCACAGTAAAAAATGGTGGCGGCGCAACATCTAACGATGTTTTAAGCACAGCTAAGATTACTGCAAGTGTTGGTACTGTGACTATTGAAACACCTAAGACTTCTACTGTATATATTGTTTCTTTCTCCGGTAGTGTTGTTTACAACGCTCAAGTTGTGGGAACAGTTACAGTGAATGTACCTGCCGGCATCTATGCTGTAGTAGTTGACGGAACAGCAGCAAAGGTTGTTGTTAGATAAGATATTTAAATTTAGATAACGATGACAATCTTATAACGTCATCAAGTTTTGTAAATGTGTTTGAACCATGCGGATTGTGAAATTCGCATGGTTCTCTTTTACTTTTCTTTTAACCCCTTTTCCTATGAAATCTTTATTGATCCCAATAAAGACCGCCTTCTTTGGTATGGCGGTCCGGCCATTCCTGGGCGGAAGGGGGAACAAACTATAGCCCTTTCCAAATATAACAATGAACAAATTACAAAAACTTGCAATGCAAGAATTAAGTCGAGATTATTGGAAATGTCTTAGACCTACTGTGGCTATCTATGACGAAGTAGTAAAAAACCTTAGCAAGGAGGAGAAGCATAAGCTTGATCGTAAGATCTTTCGTTTGGCTTTTGGTTATTGGAGTGATTTACCGAGGTATTATCGTTCCTTTCTTCTTCGCCTTTATCGTCACGACCGTCAGAATTTCCTGAACTTATTGTTGCAACATTCTCCTCTTGGAATGATGCGTTTTCCTATTACTCGTCCTAAGATGCTGATTAAGATGTTTCACTTGCTTGAAGCGACTCAACGAGGTCATAAGCCATCTAATCGTCACTTGGCGTTCTCAATGTTGTTAGCCTTCGACTTCCGCTACGCTATAACAACTATGGCTATCTACCTGTCGACGAAATCGCCCGACGCTGAGGAGGTGTTGATGCTTGCTGGTCTGAAGGAGTTGTTTGACAACGAGTTTAATTTCTGGTAATCAAGAGGAAGAATCCCAAAGTCGTTATACGACTTTGGGATTTCTTTTTTTTGTAGGAGTGAACTATCTGCGACCGACACACCTGATAACCCATACTAGACACCCTACCATATAGGGTTGTGTTTTTATCTCGCTTGAAGATCTTTCAATATTTCGTCTATTGCTCTGTCTAATTGAGGATCTTTGCCTAGGACACGGTCCTCGAATGTGTTTTTTACATATATGTCCGGACTAACACCTACTTGTTCCATGTCTTCACCTTTCATGTTGAAGCATCCCCATGCCGGTAGGCGACAGAATGAACCGTCAACTAATTGTGCTCCTGAAGTGAAGATAATCCAGCGATATGTTTCTGTACCAATCAATTTACCTATACCGAGCGTCTTAACCCCGTTAGATGTGACCTCTGCATCACTAAGGCTGCGTTCGTTGATAAGGAACACGATTGGTTTATCGCCGGGCGTTACATTTGGGTGAGTGTTGACTTGTCCGTTACGATACCTCCATGTGAAGTGGCTGCGACGAGTGAGATATTCCAAAACCTCATCATGTACATTACCTCCATTATTGTAGCGTAAGTCCAAAATCAATGCATCTTTATTTACTGCTTTTGTAGACATATCAATGATAAAGCGTTCCAAAGAAGCATTTCCCATATCCCTCATGTGATGGTAGGCAACACGTCCGTTGGTTTTCTCGTCTACTATCCTTTCGCAATTTTCTTCCCAATCGGCATACAAAAGAGTCTTTGTTTCACTATAATGCCCTATGTGTACAATCTCGTAGAAAGACTCGTTACCGCGTTTAAAAGTAAGTGTCAATTCCTTTTTATCAGCCGGAGAAGAGAAATAAAATTCTCTATTGACAGCCTTGTCGACAGCAACTCCATTGACAGCCGTCAATTCGTCGCCAACCTTTATCTTTTGTGTCTTATGGTCAGCGATAGAGTTCTTTAATATGTTCTTTACGACGTATGGTTTGGCATCATCGAATAGTAACCCTGTCTCAAGTGTCGTAATCCTTGTAGAGGTTTGTTCCTCTTTGCCTGTTGAGGTGAAACCAAGGTGTGAAGAGTTCAATTCGCCAAGCATATCGTTGATTAGTGTCCTCAGGTCGTTTCTTGATTTCAACTTAGGTATAAACTTCTCATAATATGCTTGTTTACCCACCCAATCCGTTCCATGTAAATCCGGATCATAGAAGTTAGCCGCAAGTAACGCCCATACTTCGTGAAACATCTGACGAAACTCAGCCCTGTTGTTTCGTGCGAAACTATGCTTTATATCTATCTTCGTAGTTTTATTACCTGATAAATCTACGCTGTAAATATTACCTCTTTCGAGAGCATAAAGAGTTTTTCCGTTATAAGAAATGGAACCGAGACTTGTTAGTCCTGCAATCTTTCCTGCAGGCTTTTGGTCGAAGTCGGTTAGCTTTTGACTGTATACGCCTCTTCCTCCTTCATGGTTAGAAGAATATAGTAGGTAATTATCCTTACTTCCTTTTATTACTTTTAGGTTATTTTGGTTTCCCTGCCTTTGTATGGCTTCCCAGCGTAATTGAATTTGGTCAGTGTTTATGCTTATTGATATTGTGCTGTCCTTTTCTTTCTTCTCAAATAAGTCGTTGAACTGTTGCGTTGCCAACGGTGCGCTGTGTTTATCAAGAGCAATACGGTAAAGGTTGTGAGATCCACCGCGAGGGAATGTCGCTTGCTGGCGGTTTGCTGCAATATACATATACTTTCCATCAGGCGACCAATCCGGTGAAACCTCAGAAGTGGCACTGCCGGTAAGGTTTATAACCTCCTTTGTCTGCAAATTACATACGAATACATCCCTTTCAAATAGGTTCATCGCATTGTATGCGATATATTTATCATCTGGCGAAAAACGTATTTCATAATCTCGGAATGACCAGAATTCATTCTCTGCAAGTGTTTCTACTCTGTCGTTATTGCAGTTAAGAAGGCTTATATGATTACTGCCCGTAATGAATGCCATCTTGGATAAATCGTGACTCATTGTAAGTGATTTCACAAAGGCATCAGGTGTATGAAGTGCTTTCTCCGGCAAGATTCTACTACCATCTACGGTAATTTTATACAGATTATACCATCCTTTGCGCGAACGGGTGTAGTAGATTGTTTTACTATCCTTAGCCCATTTCACTTCTACGACTCTTTCTTCCTCATCAGTCGGTATTTGTCTTACAAAAAGTCCTTTTGTATCGCTTACGAATAAACGTCCGCGAGAAACAAACGCCAGCTTATTACCATCAGGCGAAGCATCTACTGCGGTGATATTACCATCGACATAATAAGCTAAGTCTGTTGCAGGTTCATCACTATCATAGAGTGATATTACAGGTTTTACAGTCTTTTTCGTTGCCACGTCGTACAGGTATATCTGGTAATCTTTGAGGAAGACAATCTTACTTCCATCATGACTTACAGAAGGAGTTAGTACTGCTGTGTCGAAGTCGGTCAGCAAGGTAGTCTTGCCGGCATCTGATTTAGCAAGGTTATAAACGCCTGTGTCCTCATCGGTAGCCCAATAAAGATTACCGTTTTTATCCACGGATGGCCATACATCCTTTCCGTTATAAGTCGTAATCTGAGTGTATTTGTTTGTTTTTGGATTCCATTCTTCGATATCCGGATTGTTTTCGCCCTTGTAGCCTTTACGAGTAGTATAGCGGAAACTTTCGGTGGATTTGTTAAAATAGAATGAACCTGTTTGTGGGTTCTCCACCAAGTTTACAATCGTATTAAAGTAGTTTGGAAATAACCGTGTAGGCGTGCCTCCATCGATGGAAACCTTGTAGGTTGTGGCATCATTGTATCTGTCTGACTCAAAATAAATACTACGTGAGTCGGCAGACCAAGATACAACCTTGTCCGCAGCCTCATGGAAGGTAAGCTGTCGTATCGTACCTCCGCCAATAGGAGTTACATAAACGTTTTCGTTACCTTGCTCATCAGAGGTGAATGCAAGCCATTTTCCATCCGGAGATACACGTGGGCGACTTTGGTAGCCCTTCATTCCTGTAATACGCATTGCTACGCCTCCGTCGGCAGGAACTGTCCAGATTCCTCTGTCGTATGAGAAATAGATGGATTTAGCGTCGGGACTTAAAGAAGGTTGCGCTGCAAAATAAAAGTCATTATTAGCATAGCCAACCTGTGCTGCTCCCAACAATAGCAAAGAGAGTACAATGTTTTTCATGTTCTATAGAGTTTTGTACAAATGTAACGATTTATATCTCAATAAACTATATGACAATGAACATTCCATTCGGTATGATGTTTGCCTTATCTTGTAACATTTGTTATCATACCTTAACTTGAATGTATTGATGTTGTTTGAATATATCGTGTAGTTTTGCGACTTGTTTTGATTAATAATAAAATATTCAGGAATGAGAGTCTTGCAAGTGATACTGATGTTGTCAGTTTTTTTAGGTCTTAACTATTACGTGTTTTATCGGTTATGGAATATGTTGCCTGTAGGCTTCTTGTATCGTTTAGTACTTATTCTTTCTGCCATAGTGGTGATCTCTGCACCTTTTCTTCTTTTCACATTGGGAGATAAACTTCCTTATTCCGTTACTTCGACATTGAATTCGATTGGGTTCTCCTGGTTTATAATATTTCTTTATCTGTTGTTAGTATTCTTGTCATTGGATTTGCTCCGTGTGTTGAAGGTCTTTCCTGTCGAGACTATATTATATAGTAGTTGGGTTGGGATAATCTCTTTGACTGTCTTCGTGGTCTTAATTACATCTGCCGGCTATGTTAGATATACAACAAAAGACAGGGTTGAACTATTACTTAACCTCAATAAACAAACAGATAGCGAACTTCCCCTGAAGATTGTTGCTATTAGTGATTTGCACCTTGGCTATGGGATAGGAGGGGATGAATTAGTGAAATGGATAGATTATATCAACAAAGAAAATCCGGATGTAGTATTGATTGCAGGCGATTTGATTGATAATAATGTACATCCCTTGTATGAAAAGAATATGGCTGCTTTGTTCAGTCGTATTAATTCTAAATACGGAGTATATAGCGTGTTAGGTAATCATGAATACATTGCAGGAGTAGAGAATAGTATTCAATTTATGAAGGATGCAGGAATCACCCTGTTGAGGGATTCGGTAGCCTTGGTTGATGATCGTTTCTATATTGTAGGAAGGGATGATCGGTCGAATGTTGATAGAAAACCGCTGGACGAACTTGTTGCTTCATTGGATAAGTCAAAACCAATAATAATGCTTGACCATCAACCATATAATCTGGAAGAGGCAGAGCAAAATAAAATAGATTTGCAAATATCCGGACATACTCACTATGGACAGGTATGGCCTATATCATTGGTGACGGATATTATTTACGAAAAGGCTCATGGCTACATCAAAAAAGGAGATACACATATATATGTAAGCTCTGGTATTGGAATATGGGGTGGGAAATTCCGTATAGGAACATCGTCGGAATATGTTGTTGTAAATTTGTCGGGTAAATCTTTTTGATGTCTTTATATTACTTTATGTCAGTTAGTTTATTATGTTTGCTGAACGTTTTAAAACAATTAAGAGATTTAAGTTATGGGAAAATTTGAAATTAAGAAAAGAAAGAATGGCGAGTTTCAATTCAATTTGAAAGCGGCTAACGGACAAGTTATTCTAACAAGCGAAGGTTACAAAACAAAAGCTTCTTGTAATAACGGAATTGAGTCGGTTAAAAAGAATTCACAAGAAGAGGCTCGTTTTGATAAATTGGTAGCTAAAAGTGGACAGCCTTATTTTACATTAAAGGCAACTAACGGACAAATTATCGGAATGAGCGAAATGTATGAAAGCACTGCTTCTCGTGATAATGGAATTGCTTCTGTACAAAAAAATGCTCCGGAAGCAGGTATTGTAGATTTGTCCGAAGCGTAAAAAACAAATCAATTTTATGGATATGACGAAGGATGTATTTTTATACATCCTTTGTTGTTTATTGGGCATGTATCGTCTGCATGGAAAATATTTTTAACTTTGCAATTGATTAAAATCAAGTTTTTTAGAAATATAAACTACTTAGAATATAAAAGAAATGGCAAAAGAGTTGAAAGAGCTGACGCGCAGAGGCGAGAATTACTCTCAATGGTATCAGGATTTGGTTATTAAAGCAGACCTTGCTGAAAACTCTGCAGTTCGTGGATGTATGGTAATCAAGCCATACGGATACGCTATCTGGGAGAAGATGCAACGTATCCTTGATGATAAGTTTAAGGAAACAGGACACGTAAATGCTTATTTCCCGCTATTGATACCAAAGTCATTTTTAAGCAAGGAAGCAGAACATGTTGAAGGCTTCGCTAAGGAGTGTGCTGTGGTTACTCACTATCGTTTGAGGAATAATGCAGATAAAACAGGTGTTGAGGTTGACCCTAATGCTAAATTGGAGGAAGAATTGATTATCCGTCCTACTTCCGAGACAATTGTATGGAATACTTATCGCAACTGGATACAGTCTTATCGTGACCTGCCTATTCTTTGTAATCAATGGGCTAACGTAATGCGTTGGGAGATGCGTACTCGCTTGTTCCTTCGTACTGCTGAGTTCTTGTGGCAAGAAGGTCATACCGCTCACGCTACCTCTGAAGAGGCGGAAGAGGAAACAAAGATGATACAGGGCGTTTATGCTGATTTTGCTGAGAACTATATGGCAATGCCTGTGGTAAAGGGATTGAAAAGTGCAAGTGAGCGTTTTGCCGGTGCCCTTGATACATATACTATTGAGGCTATGATGCAGGACGGAAAGGCTCTTCAGGCTGGTACTTCTCACTTCTTAGGACAAAACTTTGGTAAGGCTTTTGATGTAAAATTCATTGACAAAAATGGTAAGAACGAGTATGCTTGGGCTAGCTCATGGGGTGTTTCTACACGCCTTATAGGTGCGCTTATTATGGCTCATTCTGACGATAACGGATTAGTATTACCTCCGAAACTTGCTCCTATACAGGTTGTGATTGTTCCTATCTACAAAACTGACGAGCAATTAGCTCAAATCTCAGAAAGAGTGGATAAGATTGTTGCTAATCTTAAAGCTATGGGTGTCTCTGTTAAGTTCGACTCTGCTGATAATAAGAAGCCAGGATGGAAATTTGCCGAATACGAACTAAAGGGTGTGCCTGTGCGTCTGGCTATGGGTGGACGTGATTTGGAAAACAATACTATTGAGGTAATGCGTCGTGATACTCTTGAGAAAGAAACTATCACTTGTGATGGTATTGAGGACTATGTAAAGAATCTGTTGGACGATATACAGAATAATATATTTAAGAAAGCATACGATCATCGTGCTTCTCATACAGCGAATGTTGATACTTATGATGATTTCAAGCAAAAACTTGACGAAGGTTATTTCATCTTGGCTCATTGGGATGGTACACCGGAAACGGAAGAACAGATAAAGGTTGAAACGAAAGCGACAATTCGCTGTCTGCCTTTGGAAGGTGATATGACTCCGGGTAATTGTATCCTTACCGGTAAGCCTTCTGCTCGTCGTGTCTTGTTTGCCCGTGCATATTGATTATAGAATAACATACTGAAATATGATAAGGGAGATGCTTAAATTAAGCATCTCCCTTTTTTGTTTCACGACTACACAAATAGTGAAACTATTTTTGATCCCTGTAGGGACCCGTGAACCTAGCCCAACGGCTTTAGCCTTGGGTTTTAATGTATCCCGCATATATTTTGCGTGCTGTAAGTACGCTGGAAACCTGTATCCGGCGTACTTACAGCACGCATTCGTTTATTGTATGATGAGCCCCAAGGCTAAAGCCATTGGGTTAGTATCAATCGTCCCTGTAGGACGAAAAGACATTCACTATTACCCAAGAAGTGAATCTATTTCTGGTCCTGTATGGACCCGTGAACCTAGCCCAACGGCTTTAGCCTTGGGTTTTAATGTATCTCGTATATATTTTGCGTGCTGTAAGTACGTCGGATACAGGTTTCCGGCGTACTTACAGCACGCATTCGTTTTATTGTATGATGAGCCCCAAGGCTAAAGCCGTTGGGCTAATATCAATCGTCCCTGTAGGACGAAAAGACATTCACTATTACACAAATAGTGAACGTAATTGTCTTGTT
>JGI996J12353_1000286_pt1 | contig 13870 bp, 12 predicted proteins | sample IntmicLarv5ML5BL_FD_12353 | JGI IMG/M metagenome (IMG submission 12353) | reverse complement strand
AATAAACAACAAAAGCCACCAAAAAATAAGGTAGCTTCTCTTTGAATATTAAATGTAAATGATTATATTTCGCGCATATACGCGCGCGCGGTTTAAATGAATTTAAAAGGTGAGTCTCTCTCTCTCTCTCTCTAATAAATTAATTCTAACATCCAAACTTTGAATGTTAAATTTATTAGGAATGTCATTATTTGTTGAGAAAAAGTTCATTTATTTTGTATTTGTAAATTTTTAAAGTAAAACACAAAGTCAAAAAATATGCCACAAAAGCAAGAGCAAATAACTATTCGCTCCCACAAACACTATTCAAATTCGACAACTGTGATGCCCGCCCCGCCAAACTGAACGTGCTCATCCTGAAAGCGTTTGACTCCAAAAGTGCTTTTTAAGTAATCCCGAATAATTTGTCGCAAAGCACCTGTTCCCGTTCCGTGCAAAATGCGGACTCGCCCGACATTACACTGAATGGCATCATCAATGTAGTAAATAACCATTTGCAAAGCTTCCTCTCCCCGCATTCCCCGAACATCAATCTCTGTCTTGAAGTTCAACTTTTTCTCTGACATTGTATCCGAATGATTCGCTGAAATAATTTGTGATTTAGGCGTTTCTTTCCGAAGTTGATTATTGCTGATTTTTTCTAATTGGTCCAATTTTGTAGAAGTTTTCAAAGCACCAAAAGCGACAATCACATTTTTTCCTTTTATTTCCAAAACCTCTCCCGGGGTTCGTTGACCTTTTATTCGGACTGTGTCTCCCGCTTCAATTACTTGAGAATCAAATATTATGGGGGAAATTGGTGTTTTTTTCTTTTTCTTTTCTCGCTCTTTTAACTTCTTGATTTTATTTCCGATTTTTTCATCAACCGCAATGTTTTCGTCTTGTAAAGATTGACGAAAATCATCCAATCCTTTCCGAACATCTTTCGTTTTTTCTTTTTCGGCTTGGGCCTCTTTAATTTCTTTAATCGTATTTTCTATCTTCGCATTCGCATTGGCAATCATTTTTTCAGCTTCAATCTTTGCTTTTTGCATAATTTCTTTCCGCTGAGTTTCCAATTTTTCCAAATCCGTTTTATAACGTTCGGTTAATTCTTCCAAACGTTTTTCCTGCGAACGAATGTTTTGTCGTTTCGATTCCCAATATCGTTTATCCCGAACAATATCCTGAAGATATTTGTCCATATCAATATAATCTTGTCCCACTTTTTGGGAAGCTTCGGCAATCACATCTTCCGGCAAGCCAATTTTACGAGCAATTTCCACCGCAAAAGAAGAACCCGGATTGCCAATTGACAACTTAAACAAAGGTTGCATTTCATGACGGTCATACAACATTGCACCGTTTATTACTCCTTTGTGGTCTTCAGCGTATGTTTTTAGATTCTGATAATGAGTCGTAACAATTCCAAAAGCTCCTCTGTCATTGAAACGATGCAATAAAGCTTCGGCAATAGCTCCGCCAATCTGCGGTTCCGTTCCTCCGCCAAATTCATCAATCAAAATCAACGATTTAGCACTTACATTTTTGACCATATATTTCATATTCGTCAAATGAGAACTGTAAGTAGATAAATCATTTTCAATGGATTGTTCGTCTCCAATATCCAAAAATAAGTCTTTGAATATCCCCGTTTTGGAACGCTCACTGATAGGAATCAACATTCCGGTTTGAAGCATATATTGTAACAATCCAACGGTTTTTAGCAGAACGGATTTTCCACCCGCATTCGGACCCGAAATAATGAGAATGCGCCCTTTTTCATTATCCAATTCAATATCCAAAGGAATTACAGATTTGTTCTGTTTTCTGTGAGAAATAAATAACAAAGGATGAATGGAGCGAATCCAATCCAATTGTTGTTTGTCCTCAAAAGCCGGCAAAATAGCTTCAATATCCAAGGCAAACAAAGCCTTTGCCCGAATAAAATCAATCGCTGCAAGAAACTGATACGAATTTAATATTTCCGGAATTTCCGGTCTGATTTGATTGGTAAAAGCGGTAAGAATACGAACAATTTCCCGCTTTTCTTCACTTTCCAATTCACGTATTTTATTGTTCGCTTCAACCACTTCAGACGGTTCAATAAAAACCGTTTTCCCAGTAGCCGATTCATCATGTACAATTCCTTTCAACTTGCGCTTATACGCCGGAGAAATAGGAATTACCAATCGACCATCGCGCATTGTGGGAGCAACATCTTTATCCACAAATCCTTCACTTTGAGCGGTTCGCAAAATGCTATTCAATGTCTTCGAAATACCGTTAACTGTTTGAATCAATTGACTGCGAATGGAACTCAATTCGGGAGAAGCGTTATCTTTTACTCTGCCGAATTTGTCCAAAATAGAATCAATCTGTTTCGTTAAATGCGGAAAAGAACCTACATTTTCGGCTAAATTTTGCAAGTAAGGATAAGGATGATTTTCTCCTTCCTGTTTTAATTGAAAAAAACGGACAATCTCATTAATCGTTTCTAATGAACGTCGAATATCAAATAATTCTCTTTCGACCAAATAAGTTCCTTCGATGCGGATTTTCTTCAAAGCTTCTCGAACATCAAAGAAATAATTCGCCGGAAAATTATCCTCATCCTGAATAATTCGTGTAAATTCGTGTGTCTGATAAAGTTGCTTTTTTATATAATCATAAGTGGTCGAAAAAGCCATTTCCGAAACTTTTTCTTCCCCTAATGGAGATAAACAACGTACAAAAAGTAATTGGCGAATTTGGTCAAAGCCAATTTTATGTTCAAAATTTTGAGGATATATCATTTCGGTTTGTTGGATGCTGGCATTTCGCCATTAGTTTCTTTCAGCGTGGAAATATTTTTGTTTGAAATTCTGTAATAAATTAGTATCAATGATTACTCTGCTTTTTTGTTTCATATTGTTTTTGCCTTACCAATTCTACTTCTTCAGTCACTTCTTCGATTGTAGGAATTTCGGCTTTATTGTTTGCACATTCAAAGCTTCCATAATTATTTCTTTAAATACATTGAATATTTAAAAATCAAATTCAGATAGAGGGTCGAATAAATCGGTGTTAAAAATACTTTTTAGACAGACTGATGCCAAACCGTTTGTGCTGGCATTTAGTACCTACTTGTCAATGACAGATAAGCCAAAATTTGCCAAACTATTTTATTTGTGTAAGAGCAAATTTTCTAATTTCAGGATTGTCTTCGTTATTCAAAGCGATTTGCTCGAATACGCTTTGGTCTGCTAACTTTGACAAAACAAATTTCCTAATTTCAGGATTGTCCTTGTTATTCAAAGCGATTTGCTCGAATACGCTTTGGTCTGCTAACTTTGACAAAACAAATTTCCTAATTTCAGGATTGTCCTTGTTATTCAAAGCAATTTGCCCGAATATACTTTGGTCGGTTATCTTTGACAAAACGAATTTCCTGATTTCAGGATTGTCTATGTTATTCAAAGCAATTTGCTCAAATATGCTTTGGTCAGTCATCTTTGACAAAACAAATTTCCTGATTTCAGGATTGTCTTTGTTGTTCAACGCTATTTTTATGGACACACTGTCATTCACGTGTCCCTCTTGCGCCCGAATTGTCATTGTTACGAAAAACATCAGGCAACTGCAGATGATTGTGAATTTTTTTTGTTCATTTTACGACTGTTATAAATTATTACTCAAAATCACACTTTCCATTAGTATTAACGTTCAAATCTTCCACTTTATTGTCCACCGCACTCGTTCTCTTCTAACACGTATCTTTCTTGACCGGTACGAATCTTATTTCTCTGTTGCAATGGCTCTTCCCGCGCGAAGTGCATTCAAATTAGCATCAACAACATCTTCTCCTTTTTTGCCGAAAATATGCTTAATTCCATTTTCCAATTTAGAAAAATCGATATTAAGATAAGGAGATGCAGCTCCTAATAAAACGACATTGCTGGAACGGGAAGTGCCTAAATCTTTAGCGATTCGCTCCACATCCAAAATGACTTTATTCGGAAGTTTTTCATAAGCCTTCATAACTTCTTCTATATCCGGATAATTAGGAATATTTTCAAAAGGTTTGGAATTAGTTACCACCCAGCCATCTTTTTTCAAATAGTGAAGATAACGCAAAGCTTCCATGGGTTCCAAAGAAATAATAATATCAACTTGTCCCAAAGGAATTAAATCGGATGCAATGGGTTGATTACTAATCCGAAGATGAGACTGAACATCTCCTCCTCTTTGACTCATTCCATGCACTTCGGCTTGTTTCATAAACAAACCGTCTTCTAATGCGGCCTCTCCAATAACGGCTGCAACGGAAAGAATTCCTTGACCGCCTACGCCGGCTAAAATTATATCTGTTTTCATTTTTTTAATTTCTTTTTACGGGCAAATGTTTGAATGCACTCACGACAAGGTACGATTACGGAAACTCCTTCATATTCGATTTCTTCTCGAATCATGTTCTTCATTTCTTCGTAATTTTTCTTCAAAGGAACAATTTCGCGAAGATGATTCGGGTCAACTCCAATTCCTTTACAAATAGCATGAATACGACCGGTTGCCGAAGAATCCTGTCCACCGGTCATTGCTGTCGTTTCATTATCCGAAATAACAATTAAGACATTGGCATTCGCGTTAACACAATCCAATAAACCGGTCATTCCGGAATGAGTAAAAGTTGAATCTCCAAGAACAGCTATGGAAGGAAAAAGACCTGCATCTGCGGCTCCTTTTGCCATTGTAATCGAAGCTCCCATATCAATACACGATTCTATGGCTCGAAAAGGTGGTAATGCGCCCAATGTATAACAGCCAATGTCACTAAATACTTTCGCGTTTTTATATTCCTTTACCACTTCGTTCAAGGCTTCATAAACATCTCTATGACCGCAACCGGCACATAAAGCAGGAGGACGATTTTCAACAATTGTCGGAACTTCATAATAAGAAATGACATCTAATCCCAATGCTTTACGCACTCTATCCGGATTCAATTCGCCATCGCGATTAAGCGTTCCATCCAATCGACCATGCACTTTCAAGCCAATTCCCAAATAGCCTTTTAATTGTTCTTCAACAACAGGAAAGCCATCTTCTAAGACCAAAATTTCATCACATTCTTCGACCAATTTCAATAATTTTTTCTTGGGCAAAGGATATTGACTTATTTTCAAAACCGGATTTTCAAAACCATTGGGATAATTTTCTTGCAAATAATTAAAAGCAATTCCACAAGCAACAATTCCCAACTTTTTATTTGGAGCATCGAAATACTGATTGTATTTTGAATTTTCTGAAGCATCTAAAAACACTTCTTGTTTTTCTAATAAAATTTTATAACGTCTGCGAGCATTTACCGGAAGCAAAATGTATTTTAAATGCGCATTTTCTTCCAAATGAATCGTATTTTGAGGTTTCAATTCTTTTGTTTGAACTCCAGCGCGCGAATGTGCCATACGTGTAGTGATTCGCACCAAAACAGGATAACCTAATTTTTCCGACAATTCAAAACCTTCGTAAACCATATCATAAGCTTCTTGCTGAGTAGAAGGTTCAAAATACGGAATCAGGGCAAAATTACCATACACCCGACTGTCTTGTTCATTTTGCGAAGAATGCATTGACGGGTCATCAGCAGTAATAATGACCATTCCGCCATTAATTCCGGACATTGCAATATTCATAAATGCGTCTGCGGCAACATTCAATCCCACATGTTTCATGCAAGACAACACTCGTTTTCCGGCATAGGACATTCCTAATGCTGCTTCTAAAGCTGTTTTTTCGTTACTGCACCATTTGGAATAGATATTCTTTTCTGTTGCTAACTTCGAATTTTGAATATATTCCGTAATTTCAGTGGAAGGGGTACCGGGATAAGAATAAACACCTGACAATCCCGCATCAATAGCAGCTTGTGCAATTGCCTCATCTCCCAAAAAAAGTTGTTTCTCCATTCTTATAATATTTTAGACGAACAAAGATAATCACTTTAATTGAGAGTTGAAAGCATGGCAAATGCAAAATAAGCAGGTACGAGAGCTGATTTGGTAGATGTTTGAAATTTATATGTTAAACAAAATTAAAAATTTATTTTTTGTTAAATATAATTTTACTTTTGCAAAGTTGTTTATGCAACTATTGTTTGTGCAATAATTGGAAGTAAAATGAAAAAATTAGATAGACAAGAATTATTTAGCGTATTGAATGGTAAATTATCGATGATTATCAATCGGTATTTATTCGGAAAATTCAAAGAGGCCAATCTTGGTGTAACTGTAGAGCAATGGACTGTTTTGTCTTGTTTGTGGGAACAAGATAAAGTGACGCAACAAAAACTTTCCGAGATAACTTTCCGCGATAATCCAAGTATGACAAGGTTAATTGATAATCTGGAAAAACGAGATTTGGTTGTGAGAGTGCCGGATTTGACTGATAGACGTGCAAATTTGATTCACTTAACACAAAAAGGAATCGATTTGGAACAACGGGCAACTGAAATTGTTGATTGCACAGTTGATAAAGCTTTGGATGGTTTTTCGGAAGAAGAAATTTCAGTTTGTAGAAATGTGATGAAAAAAATCCTTACAAATTTATCCTAAAAAAGAATGAATATGAAGAATATGAAAAAAATCGTGTGTTGGATAAATCTGAATTTATTTCTTTTTTCGCTTTCTGTATTCGCGCAAACACCTTTGTCACTGGAAGATTGTTTGGATTTGGCATTAAAGCAAAATAGCGAAATGCAAATCAAACAGGAAGAAGTGAAAATGGCTGAGTATAGAAAGAATCAAGCAAAAACGGCTTACCTTCCTAAAGTCGATGCTTCTTTGACTTATTTGCGGATGAGCGATAAAATGTATTTGTTGTCGGAAGATAAATTTCTTCCAATCGGAAGTAAAATGGACAATGGAAGTTTTGGTTTTCGTCCGGAACAGATTAATAATCAGTGGACTATTTTGAATGGGTCGCCTGTTCCTTTGGATGCAAATGGCGTTCCGTTTAATCCGAAAACAAATCCGAATGAAATTCAATGGAAAGATTACACAGTTATTCCGCGCGACGAATTGGCTGTGGATATGCGGAATACTTTTCTTGGCGCTCTAACTTTAGTACAGCCGATTTATATGGGTGGAAAAATTCATCAGACGAATAAAATGGCTCAAATAGGAATCGATATTGCTAAGGAGCAACAAAAAGCCGAAATAGCAGAAGTGTTGTATAATACCGAAAATGCTTATTGGACAGTTATTTCCGTCAGTAATAAAGTGAAAACGGCAATTGATTATCAAAAATTACTGATTCAATTGAATGAAAATGTATCGGAACTGGTCAATGAAGGAATGGCTACAAAAGCTGATTTATTGAAAGTGCGAGTAAAGTTGAATGAGGTAAACATGAATTTAACGAAAGCGCAAAATGGATTAAGTCTTTCCAAAATGCAACTGTGTCAACAGATTGGTTTTCCGATGACCGGAGATATTGTTTTGACGGATGAAATTTCAAATCAAACAGAAAATCTGATAGGTAATAATAAATTTGCTTCTTTTGACCAAGTATATGAAAATCGGTCTGAAATAAAAAGTTTGGAAAAATTGATTGAATTATCTGAATCCAAAACAAAATTAGCTGCTGCGAATTATTTACCTGAAGTCGGATTAATTGCTAATTATATGTACTCCAATCCGGATTCTTTCAACGGTTTTGAAAAAGAGTTTTCCGGTTCTTGGAATGTAGGAGTAACCATGAGAATCCCCATTTTGCATTGGGGAGAATCGAAACAAAAAGTGCGAACGGCTCAAAGTGAGCGATTTATTAATGAACTCAAATTAGACGATGCAAAAGAAAAAATAGAATTACAATATCGTCAGGCAGTTTATAAAATAGAAGAATCAAATAAAAAACTTTTGGCTACGAAAAGTAATATGGAACAAGCGGAAGAGAATTTGAAATATGCTGAACTTTCTTACGATGAAGGATTAGTGAGTGTAACGGATGTTTTAGATGCGCAAGCGGCTTGGTTTGCTGCATATTCCGACCAAACGGATGCTCAGATAGAATTGAGACTGAATTACTTGTATTTGAGAAAAGCAAAAGGAGAATTGAGAAATTAATTTTTTACCCCAAGAGACTATCCCTGAAATCGCTAATGGAACGCAGATAAAGCGGATTAGGCGGATTTCCGCTGATAAATCAAATGAATAGCAAAGATATTTAGGAATAAAATTTTAGGAATAAAATCCGCCCAATCTGCTTTATCTGCGTTCTATTTTGGTGGCTAATAAACAGAACAATAATATAAATCAAAAAAATAAAAATAATATGTCGGATAAAAATAAAAACAAATCATTGATAACTGCACTGATTGTGTTGATTTCGGTTATTTTAACAGTTTCCATTATAGGAATATTTATCTTGCGTCCAGAACCACTCATGTGGCAGGGAGAAGTTGAAGCGAACGAAGTACGCGTCTCCGGAAAATTACCGGGAAGAATCGAACGTTTTTTGGTAGAAGAAGGACAATCTGTGAATAAAGGCGATACATTAGTTTTATTGGAAAGTCCCGAAATTGAAGCTAAATTACAACAAGTTATAGCTGTTGAAGAAGCTGCCTTTGCTCAGAAACAAAAAGCAATGACCGGTGCCCGAAAACAACAAATTGAAGCTGCTTATGAACAATGGCAAAGAGCTGAAGCGGGGGCTGATATTGCTAAAAAAACATTTGAACGAGTTAGCAACTTATATGAAAAAGGCGTTCTTCCGGCTCAGAAAAGAGATGAAGCAGACGCAAACAACAAGGCTGCCGCAGCATTGGCAAGAGCAGCTAAATCGCAATATGATTTAGCACTTTCAGGTGCTCAAAAAGAAGACAAAGAAGCTGCTCAAGCATTGTTGAATCAGGCAAAAGGCGCAGTAAGTGAAGTTGAAGCCTATATGAAAGAAACTTGTTTACTTTCTCCCATTAATGGAGAAATCTCCGATATATTTCCAAAACAAGGAGAATTAGTTGGCACCGGCGCGCCGATAATGAATGTATTGGATTTGACAGACACATGGGTTGTTTTTAACATCCGGGAAGATATGCTGGCTGGCATTAAACAAGGACAAACATTTAAGGCAATTGTACCTGCTTTGGGAAATAAAACCATTGAGTTGAAAATAACCCGCATCAAAGCTTTGGGAAATTATGCAACTTGGAAAGCAACTAAAGTTTCCGGCGATTTCGACTTGAAAAGCTTTGAAATAAAAGCAAAACCTGTTGTTCCTGTTGACGGTTTACGTCCGGGAATGTCAGTGCGAGCAGAACTGAAAACTAAGAACTAAAAGTTAAAAGTTGAGAATAATGTTGCAAGTAATAAAGCGAGAATTGAATCGTATGGTTTCAAGTCGGATTTATGTCGTTTCGATATTAATAATTCCGATAGTATCCTATATCTTTTTCGCAACGATGTTTTCCGATGGATTACCGACAAATCTGCCTGTAGCAGTTGTTGACAAAGATAATACATCTCTTTCCCGGAATCTGATTCGTCAAATGGATGCATTGCAGATGACACAGATTTCGATGTCTCTGAGTAGTTTCGAAGAAGCCGAAACCGAAATGAAAAAAGGAAACATTTATGCTTTTGTCGTTATTCCCAAAGACTTGCAAGCAAATGTATTAGCCAATCGTCAACCGGAGTTAGCATTTTACTACAATAACGCTTATTTTGTTCCCGGAGGATTGTTATTCAAAGACTTAAGCGTAATGTGTTCAATGGCTTCAGCAGCAGTCGGAATGACAACCGGATTGGCTCAAGGAAAAACAGTAGACGAAATTAAAGGACAATTGCAACCGATTGTGGTTGACCCACATTTAATTGGCAATCCGTATGTCAATTATTCAATCTATTTATCGAATGTGCTTATGCCCGGAATATTGCAGTTAATGATAATATTAATAACAATATTTTCAATAGGCATTGAATTGAAAGAGCGAACCTCCAGAGATTTGTTATTAACAGCAAATAAATCAATATTGGCGGCATTAACCGGAAAAATGTTTCCTTATACAGTCGCATTTACAACTTTAGTAATTTTTCAAAATGTGATATTATTCCGAATTTTGGGATTTCCTTTGCACAACAATATTATAATGATGTTAAGCGCATCTGTTTTATTTGTCCTCGCATCGCAAGCCGTAGGAATATTTATCGTTGGAACTTTGCCTGTTTTGAGAAACGCAATGAGTATGGGTGCCGTTATTGGTATTTTGGGAATTAGTTATTCCGGATTTACATTTCCGGTGGAACAAATGCCAATAGAAATGCAAGCATCGGCACAGTTTTTCCCGATGCAACATTTTTTCAAAATATATCAAAACAGCGCGTTAAATGGTGCGCCAATTGTTTATTATTGGACTTCTTATCTGGCATTGAGTCTGTTCTTACTATTGCCATTTTTGGTTACTATTCGTCTGAAAAAGTCAATGATTTATTTGCATTACCCAAGTAAATGATAGAAGTAAAATTGAAAGTTATGAAATTGATAAGCCGTCGCCCTTTCTTAGATATATTGCATATATGGAAAACAGAATATATTCGGATTTTTCGTTCTCCGAGTGTTTTTGTTGTCTTTTTTGTTGCAACATTGCTATATCCATTATTGTATGGCATGGTTTACAAAGAAGAAGTTTTGCGAGATGTTCCGGTAGCAGTCGTTGATAGGAGCAACAGTTCGTTAAGCCGGGCTTATATTCGAAATTTGGACGCAACTCCCGAGTTGAAAATAAGTGATAAATGTCACTCCTTAGATGAGGCTAAACATCTTTTTTACCAACACAAAGTGCATGGAATTTTGTTTATCTCTGAAGATTTTACATCTCAAATCACGAACGGTCGCCAAACATACGTATCAGCCTACTTTGATATGAGCAGTTTTGTGTATTACAAAACGATAATGTCTTCTATAAGCATAGTTTCCAAAGAATTTGGAGCGCAAATACAACACAAAAATCTGGTTGAACAGGGCTTGACAGAACAGCAAGCATCTCTTGCCGTAAATCCATTGCCGTATAATGGCGTCGCTTTGTTTAATAGTGGGGGAGGATTTGCCAGCTTTTTATTACCCGGTATTTTGGTATTGATTTTATACCAAACTTTGATGCTCGGAATCAACGTGTTGGCGGGCGGCGATTGGGAAGAAAATCAGATGTCAAAATACCGTCCAATGACCAAACGTTATCATGGAACATTGCGTATTGTTTTAGGAAAATCGTTGTGCTACTTTACAATATATGCAGTATTGGCATTTTACTTATTCGGATTTATTGTTCGTTTGTTTAACCTTCCGCATATAGGAAGTTCATGGGATTTAGTAATTTTCATGATTCCATTTCTTCTTTCAACTATTTTCTTGGCAATGACACTTTCTATTTGTATGCGCAATCTGGAAAGTGCATTTTTATTACTGCTATTTTCGACTCTTCCGTTGTTGTTTCTAGCCGGAGTTTCGTGGCCGCAAACCAATATTCCAACGTTTTGGAAAGCAGTTAGTTATTTATTTCCGTCAACGCACGGGATACAAGGATATGTTCGCATCAATACGATGACTGCAAATTTGCATGAAGTCAGCAAGGAGTTTTTTATTCTTTGGCTTCAAACCGGAGTTTATTTTATAACTGCGTGGTTCAGTTATCGTTGGTTGATATTGCATCCGAAAAAATCCGAAAAATAATATCTGGCAATTAAGGAAAGAACGAATAAATTAACTTCCAAAAGTATTATATTTCATAGACATATCCTATCTTTGTGTAGCTATTACTAGCCATTGGATAAATAACTAAAAAATCAAAGAATATGACAGAGTATTTATTGCCACCTTTTGGGCAAATAAATTTAGAATCTTTAGAGGAATATTATTCTTCAGATATAGAACTTAATGGGAAAATTATTCAAATTGACATTAATTTTGCGAATAATAGCATTGACAAAACTTCAATGGACATAATTAAGTCTTTCATTGAAAATATTTCTAATTTTGACAAACAAAATCAGGCTCATATTGAGACTGATTTCAATGACGAAAAAGGAGACACTGTAAAAGAATATGTGACATTCCATATTGAAGAATTAGGTGACGAATTTTTAAACGAAATTGGAATTGACAGTAACGAAACGGAAAAAGAGAAGCTTTTTTTGAATAAATTACATTTAACAAGAGTCGGATTATATCCGGACGGAAAATATGACACATCTTCTTTTGCCGTTTTTGACTATTCCGTGAATCGAGATTTAACAGACCAATTAATTGTTGTAAATACTGACGAAAAAGGAAATTTAGATTATTTGAGTTGGGAAAGCTAATCAAATAATATAATCTATAACAGAAATTATCAATTTATTAAACAATCGCTTATGAGAAAGGTTTTATTTATTCTTTTAATTTGCTTGCCGATAATGGTTCAAGCACAAAAAAACTCGCAATGGCGTGGCGAAAATCGCGACGGCATTTACAATGAAACAGGTTTGTTGAAAGTTTGGCCAGATGACGGTCCGCAATTATTGTGGAATTTCGAGGGATTAGGCGAAGGCTACACATCAGTAGCTATTGCCAACGAGAAAATTTATGTAACAGGAATGCATGATGACGTACTCACGCTTTATGTACTCGACATGAATGGAAAATTGGTCAAAGAAAAAGAGATAGGCAAGGAGTGGAATACAAATTACAATGGTACACGCTCGACTGTATGCGTTGACAATGGAAAATTGTATATTTTTAGTGCACTCGGAATGTTGTCCTGCTTGGATGAAGTAACCTTAAATGAGGTTTGGAAAAAAGATTTAATGGCGGAGTTTGGAGCTAGAAATATTCAGTTTGGCATAACAGAGAGTCCTTTGATTGTAGGAGATAAGATTTTTATGACTCCCGGAGGCGAAGAACACAATATTGTAGCCTTAAATAAAAATACCGGCGCATTAATTTGGACTTCACCGGGCGCAGGTAAAAAATCGTCCTACTGTTCACCATTATTTATTGGTGACCAATCCGTGCCAATGGTCGTTACATGCTTTGAGAAAGATATTTCCGCATTTAATGCCGAAACCGGAGAGTTACTATGGACACATCCTCAACCGAGCGGAAACGATATTAATCCGAATACTCCGATGTATGTTGACGGTATGATTTTTTCTACAACAGGCTATCGGGGTGGAGCGTGGTTATATCGCTTGAAAGACGGAGGTAAAGCGGTAGAACAGGTTTGGCATAATAGCGAAATGGACAATCAAATGGGAGGAGCGATAAAAGTCGGAGATTATGTTTACGCTTCCGGACATCAAGCTAGCAGATATTGGTTTTGTGTGAATTGGAAAACAGGAGAAACCATGTACAAAGATAACACAGTTGCACCATGTAACGTGATTTTTGCTGACGGTATGCTTTATTGTTACAGCGAAAAAGGTACTATGAATTTAGTAAAACCCAATCCCGAAAAATTTGAATTAGTAAGTAGTTTCAAAGTAACACTTGGAACGAATCAACATTGGGCGCATCCGGTTATCCACAATGGAGTGATGTATTTGCGTCACGGCGATGCACTAATGGCATATAAAATATAATATTGGAATAAAATAACAAAAGAGCCTGATTTTACTGTGTGTGAAGTCAGGCTTTTTTATGGAGAGATATTCAGTAAATAGGGAAGAAGTCGCGTTTCCCTTTGAGTCGAGTGTTTCCGTTAGGAAACTACGCTCATTTCCCAGTGTGCTTGCTCACTCTTATGTGATAAATGTTGAATCGATTGAAGATCAATAATTTAACATGAGTTATAAGAATGTGGTGTTGTCTACAAAAGTCCGAAGGACTTCAATATGAATAACCCCGTGCAAGCGAGGTACGAGTGTAGCTCGGGGTAAAA
>JGI996J12353_1000285_pt1 | contig 13882 bp, 11 predicted proteins | sample IntmicLarv5ML5BL_FD_12353 | JGI IMG/M metagenome (IMG submission 12353) | reverse complement strand
ATGTATGGAAACGAGCGTGCCATTACGTTGTCACAAAGGGAGCATAATGATTAGGTGTAAAAGGAACACTTTACTGAACACCCTCGCAGGGGCGAGATTATACATTGCCTTCTTGCTCCGACACTTTTAGACGCAAGATTTTATCACCCTCTCGTCCCATAGTGTTGGGACAGTTGTCCCAATACTATGAAACTTTCGTCCCAATACAATGGGACGGTTGTCCCAACACTATGGGACAAACACTATCACTATTTCATAGAAGTGAACCTATCTCCCTATCTTTGCCGTTGTTGTTTTAAGCAAAAGATAATTCTTCCTTAGTGAAATAGGTAAACTAGCAACAGGGCTGTTCCAACAGCAGTTAGGGTGGCAATCAAGCCAGGCATCATAAAGGAATGATTCAAAAGAAATTTACCTATTCGGGTAGTACCTGTTCGATCAAAATTAATAGCTGCTACTATTGTGGGATAATTCGGTATAAAGAAATATCCGTTCACTGCAGGGAATAAAGCAATTAACATATAAGGAGAAAGTCCCAGCGCTATTCCTAAAGGCATTAATGAACGAACGGTAGCTGCCTGGCTAAATAATAAAATAGACAAAAGGAATAAAGCCACCCCGAATAACCACGGCATCTTGCTCACTAAATGCTCTATAGATCCTTTTAACTCAGCCATATTTCCTTCGATGAAGGTATCTCCCATCCAAGCAATTCCAAATATAGCAACCACTGCCTGCATTCCTGCCGAAAAGACAGATCCTTGTGCTGCTTTTATTCCATCTGTTTTAGTAGAAATTAAAATCAACGCAGCTGCGGAAAGCATTACTATCTCAATGATGTGTGCCATTCCAAGTTGTACGATACTTCCATTTACTTGAAAACTTGGACGTAAGGACTCTATCGAGCCAAACAGCACAATACTTACCGTTGCGAGAAGAAAAATAAAAACAGAAACCGCTGCCCTTTTTTGGTTTTTCACATCCTTGAGTTCATAACGAGTCTGCTTAAATTCCCCTGAAGCCAATCGTTTCTGAAACACCGGATCATCTTCCATTTCTTTACCTACACGAAGAGAATATAAGGCACCTACTAAAACTCCAAGTAAAGTACAGGGAACGGAAATTATCATAATATCCAACAAAGAGATATTGTATCCTGCCAGCATACTCAATAAAGCAACAGTAGCCGCTGAGATCGGGCTTGCAGTTATAGCCTGCTGCGAAGCAATCACGGCTATCCCTAAAGGTCTTTCCGGACGTATCTTTGTTTCCGTTGCAACCTCTGCAATAACAGGAAGAACTGAATATGAAACATGCCCTGTACCTGATATAAATGTAAACAGATAAGTAACGATAGGGCTCAACAGGGTTATATGCTGAGGGTTTTTCCGAAGGAGCTTCTCAGCCCACTTAACCATTAAATCCAAACCACCGGCAGCTTGCATACAGCCTGCTGCTGCTATAACTGCGACAATCATTAGCATAACATCGATAGGTGGAGACGTTGGTTGCAATCCAAACACGAAAACCAGAACCGCTAAACCCAGACCACCCAAAACACCTAATCCTATCCCACCCAGTCGGGCTCCGATAATGATTGCAATTAAAACAACAGCTAATTGTAATAACATATTATAAATAAAAAATGATTGTTCTACAAAGATAAACTTTTTGGGCGAAATGTCGGATAATCATTGTACTATAAAAGGAAAATCCCCCTGTGGCAGTCTGAATAAAGGCATACCGCAGGGGGATTTTTATTTATTACGATCCTCTGATTAATACTTCTCTTCGTTAGCGAGATTCCACATATTCAGATAGGCAGCCTTTGTTATATTCAGTACCTTATCCCAGCTTAGTTTATCTGCGTGATCGCTTGGCATGTGATAATCGGGGTGAGCATCGGTGTGATACCATATAATCGGTATCTCTAATATTGCAAACGAAGAATTATCACTTCCGCCTATCGGTCTATCCCAAGGTCTATATGCCGGAGTAAGATTCAGATTGTAAGTTTTAATATCGTCTCTAAGCCACTTCTCGAACGATGTATGAGCTTCGGTATAGAAATAAACCACATGAGTCGGATTAGACTCATCGCTGTTACGACCTATCATGTCGAAATTAAGATAGCCTTTAACCTTATCTATGTCAGGGAAAGTCTGAGTGAAATGCTTAGATCCTAACAAACCCTTTTCCTCGCCATCCCAAAGTGCGAAGATTATAGTTCGTTCAGGTTGAACTCCCGAAGCAAGGAATGCCTTAGCGATTTGTAATACCGCAGAAACGCCCGACGCATTATCGTCTGCCCCATTATATATTTTATCGTCCGCCAACATCGGGTCAATGCCTAAGTGGTCATAATGCGCACCTATTATTACGTATTCATCCTTACGCTTGCCTTCAATCTTGGCAAGAATATTATTCATGCTAAGTTTCTGATGATGGATGTCGTTCTTATACTTAATTATTGAGTCAGGATGAACCTGAAAGCGACCTCTATTGGAGCGTTCTCTGTTGTAGGCTTCGAACGGATGGAGAAAGTCTGCCCCTAAAGGTTCGATACCAATATCACTTAGGTAAGACACGATATACTCAGCGGCAATACGTCCGCCTCTTGTTCCTGCCTCACGACCTTCCAACTCGTCACTTGCAAGAAAGCCTATATGAGCTTTTGCGCTGCCTAAGTTTATAACCTTTAGCCCGTTTTCCTTCGGACTTTGTGCCCATGCAGAAACGCTCAGACACAATAATGCAATAACTAATAAACTTCTAAGATTAATTTTCATAATCACTTTTGCTAAATAAAATAGATAAACAGTACTTAATTCTTTTATACTAATTTCTGATCGACTTTCAATGTCAGCATATCCTTGGTAACCGACTTGCGCACTAAATCCATCAATACGTTCGCTATGGAATGGCGCACGAAATCCTTACGTGTGACGAAGATGATTTCGCGTGTAGGTTTTGGTATTGTGAATGGGCGGACTAACTTCTTATGCTCGTCACTTAGTTGCTCTATGGCGAGTGATGGTATAAAGGTTATGCCATTGCCACTCTCTACCATACGCATAAAGGTTTCCATACTTCCCATATTGTAAGCCATCTGATTCTTCTTCACTTTATCGAGTTGGCAGAAGCGCATCAATTGGTCGCGGAAGCAGTGTCCTTCGTCGAGAAGCCAAAGGCGTTCGCCTGTTATCTCGGACGTACGTATACGCTCGTGTTTAAACAAAGACTCGTTTGGAGATACATATCCAAAGTATTCCTCGTAAAACAATGTCGTTCCTGTCAATGAATCTTCTAATGGATAGGCAGCTATGATTGCAGCATCGATTGTTCCCTCCTTCAATGCTTCGAGTGTAGGGATTGTCTGCAACTCCTGTACGCGAAGGTCTATCTCTGTGTATTCGCCGGTCATATTCTTAAAGAAGCGGGGCAGAAGATATGGTGCTATGGTAGGGAGAACCGCCATGCGAAATACACCACTTACGGAGTGAACCTCTTCGCTCACTATATCCTTTATCATTGCTGTTTGCTGTACAACTACTAAAGCCTGTTTGATTACCTTTTGTCCGGCGGTTGTCGGCTGTATCGGCTGTATGTTTCTGTCGAACAATTTTACGCCCAACTCTTCTTCGAGTTTCTGTATCATTGTGCTTAATGTCGGCTGAGTCACATGACAATATTCGGCAGCTTTCGCAAAGTGTCTGAATTTGTCTAAAGCAAGTAGGTATTCAAGTTGCTGGATATTCATAATGCTGATAGTCTTTATTTATTGTAAAGCATAAAGATAGTTATATTCTTCATATTTGCCTTGAATGCCTATGTGTAGTTGACTTTCTGACAGACCGCAGCTATCAATTGTCTTCGGATTTCCAAAAGAAATAATTATCTTTGTGCGCAAAACTTTCCAGCTAATATAAAAGACATGGCAATTTATTTAGATGATGTATCAAGAACCTTTGGTGAATACCTGCTTATCCCAGGTTTGACAACCAAGGAGTGTGTTCCGGGAAACGTAGTGCTAAAAACTCCGCTTGTAAAGCATAAAGTAGGAGAGCAATCTGCAATAACTCTTAATATTCCTTTCGTTTCGGCAATCATGCAATCAGTATCAGGACCTGAGTTGGCTATCGAATTAGCTCGCAACGGTGGACTTTCATTTATCTTCGGCTCGCAGCCTATCGAAAGTCAGGCGGAGATGGTGAGACGAGTGAAGAAGTTCAAGTCAGGATTCGTTGTCAGCGATTCCAATCTTACTCCTGACAGCACACTGGCTGATGTGGTTAAATTGGTTGAAACAACAGGACATTCTACAATTGGTATCACTGAGGATGGAACTCCAAACGGTAAACTATTAGGGTTGGTCACAAGTCGTGACTACCGCGAAAGCAAAGACCCTGCCGATATGAAGGCAAAGGACTTCATGACTCCGTTCGAGAAACTAATCGTAGGCAAGGTAGGATTGACCCTCAAAGATGCTAACAATATTATCTGGGATAATAAACTGAATTCATTGCCGGTAATAGATGAAAATCAATGCTTGCAATACTTCGTCTTCCGCAAAGACTATGACAGTCATAAGGAAAACCCTAACGAGCTTTCTGCAAAAGATAAAACTCTCTTGGTTGGCGCAGGTATTAACACTCGCGACTATAAAGATCGTGTCCCTGCCTTGGTCGACGCCGGAGCAGATGTATTATGTATCGACTCGTCAGACGGTTATTCCGAATGGCAGAAAGATGCTATTGCATGGATTAAAGGACAATACGGCGATAAGGTATTAGTCGGAGCAGGAAACGTTGTCGACCCTGAAGGTTTCAACTATTTGGTTGATGCCGGAGCGGACTTTATCAAAGTCGGTATCGGTGGCGGATCAATCTGTATCACTCGTGAGCAGAAGGGTATCGGTCGCGGACAAGCGACTGCTATTATAGATGTGGCAAAGGCTCGCGACGAATACGCTAAAAAGACAGGTATCTATGTTCCTATCTGTAGCGATGGTGGATTGGTGCACGACTATCACATGACTCTTGCATTGGCGATGGGTGCTGACTTCCTTATGATGGGACGCTACTTCGCTCGTTTCGACGAATCGCCAACAAAGAAGCTACGCATAAAGAATAACTACGTTAAAGAATACTGGGGCGAAGGCTCGAACCGCGCTCAGAACTGGCAACGCTACGACATGGGCGGCACAGAGGGAATTAAGTTCGAGGAAGGCGTAGATAGCTACGTTCCTTACGCAGGAAAGATGAAGGACAACCTCAAAATCACCCTCGGCAAGATAATCGCTACAATGTGTAGCTGTGGAACAATCACCATCCCGGATATGCAGAAGAACGTTAAGATTACCCTAGTCTCTTCAATCAGTATAGTAGAAGGTGGCGCACACGACGTAATACTTAAAGAAAACACTTAAAGCAATAAACAAGATTTCACTTGGTTTTTGAAAAAGAACCAGTCAAAAATACTCGAACGCTCTCATTGCAGAATATTGTAGTGAGGGCGTTTTGTCTTTATCCGATAAATTAGTGTTTGTTTCACTTTTTGTGTAGAAGTGAACTAAAAATCCTGACAGGATTTTTAGTTTCTACTTTTGGTAACCACGCAGTGGTGATAAATGCATGCGGTTATGCATTTATCACCACTGCGTGGTTTCATTAGGCTCACTTCTGTAAATATCGGAATTGACTCCTGTTCCATCGTGATGGAACGACTGTTTCAACCCAATGAAACGACTGTTCCATTAGTAATGGAACAACTGTTACATCACTATGAAACGAGAGGGTGATAAAGATTCACTACTATAAAATAGTGAAACCTTACTCTATTACACCTTTGGTTGGATTAACTAGATAAGTTCTACATCTGGTAGGAGGGTAACACCTGTTTTTTATAGTTCCTGCTTTTTGTTTCATAGATTTAGGACTTCATCTTGAAAAAGTGTTAATAGAAGTCTTTTGTTTTTCAATTTTTTTTGTATTTTCGCAACGTTTTAAACAAATTTTAATTGTTCTCTTTTTGTACATGCTTGTAGAAAAGAGATCTCCTATTTTTATAAAGAAGCGTTTGATGTCTTATTTTGGGTGAATATGTTATTAATATCTAAGGACAAAAGCAACACATGTAAGGATTCAGTAAATTCCCGCGCTTCTATAATTTTAACTCTTCCTTTTTGGGAATTATGGAAGGTCATATTTTAAACGAAATGAAAAAAGTTTTATTTTCAGTAGGTGTTTGTTTAGCTTTATTTTCTAGTTGTGCAGTAGTTTCAACTCCAGTAGGTGCTGGTTGGGCTTATACTGATGTTAAAGCTAACGCAGGTGTAACTTCTAATGCTCTTGGTAGCAAGGTTGGTACTGCAAAAGCATCTAACATTCTTGGTGTTGTTGCTATGGGTGACGCGTCTGTTCAGTCTGCAGCAAAAAGTGCTGGTATTACAAGAATCAGCCACGTAGACTTCGAAGCTAATGGCCTTTTAGGTATCTTTGCTTCTTATACAACAGTTGTTTACGGAGAATAAGAAAACAGATAGAGGTAACCGAATATTTTTTGGTTACCTCTATTTTTGTATATATACTTATATAAATGCTCTTTACAAGCGGAATCGAAATGAAAAGAATTGTATGTTTCTTCCTTCTGTTTTTCCTGATAGGTAGTAATGTTTTTTCTCAAAATTTAGAGAAACTGTATATTCTGCAAAAGAATGATGAAGGATGTCTGTTCTTTATTCATCAGCAGAAACTTACCGTAGAGAAGAATAGTCTTGCAAAGAAGGATTTGAACTTTGACGTTACTTTGTTTTGTCATAAAGATTCTGCCACTTTGAGATTTACATATTTGACCAATGAACTATTTACGATTGATTCGTTAACAATCCACACAGAAAAGGAATCGGAAACCTTTCCGGTTAAATCTCTTTATATTGAAAAGAAGAAGGGGACTTGGCATCAGCGTATAGAACTGACAATGCCTTTGTCGTCATTTGAGAGGATGTATGCACAGGAAGTGCCATATACATTAAATCTCTCAAAGGAAGATAGCGACACTTCTATCTCTTATAGATATAGCAAAAAGGAATGGAACAAGAAGAAAGCAATAATGAGGGACTTGTTTTTATTGTTTTCCTTTAATAGAAAATAAAAAAAAGGATGAACCCTGTTGAGGATTCATCCTTTCTCTTTGTCGTATATGATTCTATTAGAATTTGTAAGAAACACCAACGCTTAATACAAGTTGATTCCAGTTGTCAACAATTTGATACTTTGCTTCTACATTGAAATCGATAACTTCTGTCAAGCGGAAGTCAGCACCTGCACCAAGGTTAATACCAAGTTCTGTGTTGCTTACTCCGTCAGATTCGATTGACATTCCAGGCCCTAAATCGTAACTAAAACCATCAAAGCTAACTCCTACTAAAGCTAAACCTGCTAAAGGATAAACTTTAATACCTTCTGCTACATTGAACAAATAGTTTGCGTCTGCATTGACTGCCCACATAGTAACATTGTTCTTCTTAAGGAAATAATCGAAAGAAGGAGCTACACGAATCTCGTCAGTGAAATTGTACTTGAAGTTTGCTCCGATTTTAACTGATTCGATGTCTAATCCATAACCTAAGTTAACACCTACGCTCTTTTCGCCTTTTTGAGCGAATACCGTTGTAGCACTAATAATAATAGCTGCTACTAATAAACCCAATTTTTTCATTTTGTTTTAAAATTTATATTAAATAACGTGCAAAAACAACATTTTTCTCATAAAAAGAAAATACTCCTAAGCCTCGACGGGGATGGCGGGGAATGTTTTTATAACTTTGGGGGCATAATATAATATATTGACAATGGTAAAGGCGAAGACTGTATATGTCTGCTCTAATTGTGGGGCAGATTCTCCTAAATGGATTGGAAAGTGCCCTTCTTGTGGGGAATGGAACTCTTATGTGGAAGAACTTACGGTAAAGGAGTCTGCTCGTACGACTCAGGTTATACCCGGACTGACGGAGAAGGGTAAGGCACGCCCTGTTTTGCTTAGGGATATTACTTCTGAGGATGAGGTTCGTTTGGATCTTGGCGACGAGGAGTTTAATAGAGTATTAGGAGGAGGACTTGTAAAGGGTGCACTCGTCCTGATTGGTGGAGAGCCCGGTATTGGCAAGTCTACGCTTGTGCTACAGACTGTGTTGAAGCTTACTCATATGAAGACGCTCTACGTATCGGGTGAGGAGAGCAGCAGGCAGTTGAAGTTGCGTTCCGACCGAATGGCTCATCATAATCCCGATTGTTTCGTTCTTTGCGAAACTAATCTGGAGCAAATATTCATACAGGCTCAGAACGTGAAGCCTGATTTACTTATTATCGATTCTATACAAACGGTATTCACCGAGGTGGTCGAGTCGTCGCCGGGCAGCGTTTCTCAGGTTAGGGAATGTAGTGCAGCGATACTTAAGTATGCGAAAGAAAGTGGAGTTCCGGTATTGCTTATCGGACATATAAATAAGGAGGGAAGCATTGCAGGTCCGAAGGTATTGGAGCATATTGTTGATGCTGTTCTGCAGTTTGAGGGCGACCAACACTATATGTATCGCATACTTCGGGGTATAAAGAATCGTTTCGGTAGTACCGCCGAGCTGGGTATCTACGAGATGCGTCAGGACGGATTGAGGGAGGTCAGCAATCCTTCGGAGCTATTGCTTACGCAGAATCATGAAGGGCTGAGCGGTGTAGCTATTGCAGCTGCAATAGAAGGCGTACGCCCATTCCTTATCGAGACTCAGGCGTTGGTAAGTTCCGCCGTTTATGGTACGCCGCAGCGTAGTGCGACAGGCTTTGATATAAGGCGTATGAATATGCTGCTTGCCGTGTTGGAAAAGAGGGCAGGCTTTAAGTTAATACAAAAGGACGTCTTTCTGAATATTGCAGGAGGGTTGAAAGTGAACGATCCTGCGATAGACCTTGCCGTTATCAGTTCGGTACTATCGTCGAGCTTGGATATCGGAATAGACCAAGGCATTTGTATGGCAGGCGAGGTGGGATTGTCGGGCGAAATTCGTCCTGTAAACCGTATTGAGCAACGCATACTCGAAGCCGAGAAATTAGGCTTCTCCCGTATCATCATTCCACACAATAATCTGAAAGGCTTTGACTCTTCGAAATGTAAGATACAAATCGTACAAGTCAGAAAGGTAGAAGAGGCATTCAGACAATTATTCGGATAAAGAAATCCTATATGATAAAAGAAATACAATTGCGCATCCTCCCGCAAGAGGCTGCCAATGAAGACAGGCTGAAAGCGATTGCTTCGCGCGAAACAGGCGAAGCGGTAACATCTATAAATGCGATACGAGTGATTAAACGCTCTATCGACGCTCGCCAAAGGCAGGTGTATGTAAATATGAAGCTACGCGTCTTTATAAATGAATTGCCTGCTGAGGCGGAATATACTTCGGTGGAGTATAAAAATGTGTCGGGTGGTAAGTCTGTCGTCGTGGTTGGTGCAGGTCCCGGCGGACTCTTTGCTGCACTTCGGCTGATAGAACTTGGCTTGCGTCCTATCGTACTCGAACGTGGACGGAATGTGCGTGACCGCCGTAAGGATGTAGCTCGTATTAGTCGTGAACATATTGTTGACAGCGAATCGAACTATTGCTTTGGAGAGGGCGGGGCAGGAGCATTCTCTGATGGCAAGCTATACACTCGCAGTAAGAAACGCGGCTCGGTAGATAAGATACTCAACGTCTTCTGTCAGCATGGTGCAAGTCCTTCTATCCTTGTAGATGCTCACCCGCATATCGGAACCGACAAACTGCCTGGCGTAATTGAGAATATCCGCGAACGTATCCGTGAATGTGGCGGAGAGGTATTATTTGAAACACGCATGGATGCGCTGATTATGCAAGGAGGAAAAGTGGTAGGTGTGGAAACAAATACAGGCAAGACATTTATGGGGCCGGTCATTTTGGCAACCGGTCATTCTGCCCGCGATGTCTACTATTTCCTGCATAAGCAAAAGATTCCAATGGAAGCAAAGGGCATTGCCGTAGGTGTGCGCCTTGAGCATCCGCAACATCTGATAGATCAAATGCAATATCATAGCGAACAGGGCAGGGGAGAATACCTCCCTGCTGCCGAGTATAGTTTCGTGACGCAAGTGTCTGGTCGTGGCGTTTATTCGTTCTGTATGTGTCCGGGTGGCTTTGTCGTTCCGGCAGCGAGCGGTGCGGAGCAGTTAGTCGTAAATGGTATGTCGCCATCCAATCGTGGTTCGCGTTGGGCAAACTCGGGCATGGTGGTTGAGATACGTCCTGAGGATTTCCCCGATTACGCATCGCACGGCGAACTCGCACTAATGAAGTTTCAGGAAGATTTAGAACGCCAATGTTGGACAGAGGGCAATCAGAGACAGACTGCTCCTGCACAGCGAATGGCAGACTTTGTGAATGGTCGTGCCTCTAAAGGCGCGCTTCCCGTATCATCTTATACCGCAGGACTTGTTGCTTCCCGTCTCGACCAATGGATGCCACAGTTTATAGCCCTTCGCTTGCAGGCAGGCTTTCGCACTTTCGGTAAAACCTCGAAAACCTTTCTTACCAACGAAGCACTTATGATTGGCGTGGAAACAAGAACATCATCGCCGCTACGCATCGTTCGCAACAGAGAAACTCTTCAACACGAAACAGTACGCGGACTCTTCCCTTGCGGAGAAGGAGCAGGCTATGCAGGAGGGATAGTCTCAGCAGCTATTGACGGCGAACGCTGTGCCGAAGGCGTAGCAGCATTAATAGGAGAGTAAGCGTCGATGCTTCTTATGGGAATGTGATTGTGAAGCAGGTATTTCCTGCTTCGTCGTTTTTCAGAGAGATACTGCCGCCTGAAAGGCGCATTATCTGACGGGAAACGGATAGTCCGATACCGCTGCCCTGTTCCTTAGTCGTGAAGAATGGAACGAAGATATGTTCCTTTACTTCCTGTGGAATGGACGGGCCATTGTTGATTACCTCTATAATTATTGCTTCCGACTGATTGCTGTATGCATTGATTCTTATAAGTCCGTTGTCCTGATTTTCGATTGCCTCGAAAGCATTCTTTAGTAGGTTGAGTACTACCTGACTTGTAAGACTTTCGTCGGCATATACGAGTAGGTCGTTCGGATTGACGTTTATCTCAATATTTATGTTCGGCTGATTCTTTTGGTGGTAGGCGAGTTGCTTCATCCTTTCGAGAAACTCTTCGACATAGAACAGCTCCGGCTTTGGAGTAGGAATATGTGTGAAGCGGCGGTACGACTCGACAAACGATATTAACCCCTTGCCTGTCGTATTGATTACTTGCAATCCATCGCACACCTCCGAATTATTGCTATGCTTTGTAATCATTGTCTCGCTCAATGAAGTTATCGGAGTGATTGAGTTCATTATCTCATGCGTCAGTACGCGCGTCAGTCTTATCCATGAGTCAATTTCTTTCTCGTCCAATTCGTTGTTAATATCATTCATTGCGATAATCCGTACCTGCTTATCCTTTAGCAGCATTTCCGACACCTGCAATAGCAGATGTATTGTGCCTCGCTCATTGGAGAACGATACCTGATGTTTCTCTCCGGCATGAATATTTCGTACAGTTTCCGCAAGTGTGTCATCAATCTGTATGAGTTGGGAAACATGGGTGAAAACATTTATCCCAAGTAATCTCAGAGCTTCTTTGTTAGTTTGGAACACATAGCCTCTATCGTCAATCACAACGATACCGGTATTGACCGAGTTCATTATAAGTTCGTAATACTTCTCCTTCTGTATGATTTCGGCTTTTGCCTGGAACAGTATCTTGTATATGCGGTTGAGAGACATATTAACCATCTTGTCGGTTGACGAGACACCTTGCTCGGCATATCGGAAGGCTTGGTCGCCATTGTCTATTGAATCGAAAAGGAAAGCCACTTTCTGTGCGTTATGCCTATACTTTCTCTTTATGGAGAAGAAGATGATAGACCACGCAATAGCTGTACAGGTAAACCAAATCCATTGACCTTCGATAGCGGCAATCGTAGCAATTACTGTTGTCGCTGTTAGTAATATCAGTAGGGCAAATAGCCGTTTTAGTATTTTACCAATCATCCTAAAGTTCGTATCGTTTTAGTTTGTTGTAGAGTGTCTGACGAGATATGCCAAGCTGTTGAGCTACGAGCGACATATTACCTTCGTACTTAGTTATAGCTTCCTTTATCAGCTTGTATTCCATTTCCTCAAGAGTACTTATCCCTACAGCAGATGTCTCCTTTTCAGTAGTCTTGCTCTTAGGTAGGTCTAACATCTTATCGTCGATTATCTGTCCTTCGCCAATGATTACTATTTTCTCTATTGCGTGTTCGAGCTCACGGATATTGCCATACCATGGATGAGTCATTAGTTTTTCTTTAGCCACTGCGCTTAATGACATTTCTTTCTTTCCATATATAGAAGTGTATTTGGAGAGGAATACCTCAGCCAACCTGATAATGTCATCCCCACGTGAACGCAAAGGAGGTATTTCTATATGTATAGTGTTGATGCGATACAGTAAATCCTCGCGGAAGCTACCCTTGCTTACCATCTCGTTGAGATTTATATTGGTAGCGCAAATCAGACGAATGTCTACCGGAATATGATTGTTGGAACCAACACGAACCACACTACGGCTTTGCAGGGCAGTGAGTAGCTTGGCTTGCAAATGAAACGGCAGATTACCTATCTCATCAAGGAAAAGCGTACCTTCATTAGCAGCTTCAAATTTGCCTGGGCGATCTGTATTAGCATCAGTAAATGCTCCCTTCATGTGTCCAAACAATTCGCTTTCGAAAAGCGTTTCTGTGATTGCACCCATATCGACCGAAACCATAACACTCTTGTTTCTTCCCGAAAGGCGGTGAATCTCTCTTGCGAGCATCTCCTTTCCTGTTCCATTCTCTCCGGTGATGAGTATGTTAGCATCCGTTGTTGCCACCTTCTCAACGAGTGAGCGCAGTTGTTGCATTGGTAGGCTATCGCCCCACACCATAGCGTTTGCCGATAGATGAGTGCTCTTGCCTGTCTGTTTCCGGTTGCCCGTTTTATTTATATTAGCGGCATTGACCAGAGTCTGAATCATTTTTTCGTTATCCCATGGCTTAACAACAAAATCGGCTGCTCCTTCCTTTATCCCTTTTACGGCAAGGTCTATATCAGCGTATGCCGTAAATAAGACTACCTGTAGGCTTGGCTTAGCCTTCTTAATCTCGGAGAGCCAGAACAAACCTTCATTGCCATTGTTGATGCCCGATTTGAAATTCATATCCAGCAAAACAACATCAGGCTGTTCCTTTTGTATAGTATTCTTGATTGTTTCGGGAGAGGAAAGCGTAATAATGTTCTCGAAATAATTATCCAAGAGCATTTTTATCGCAGTGAGAATCGCTTTGTTGTCATCAACAACGACTATCGTTCCATGTTTCGCCATTTGATTAGAAAAAAGATTAATGAAACCAAAGGTAGCTGAAAAGCAGTTTACTTCCTAACCGATTAAGGAAAAAGTGCTTATATCATAGACTGTTGTATTGTGTAGTCTTTTTATACATAATCATTATGCTCCCTTTGTGACAAAGTAATGGCACGCTTGTGACAATGCTTTGTCACAACTGTGACATTGTGTTGTCACAAGCGTGCCATTACTTTGTCACAAGAGGATGATAAAATCTTGGGACTTTTCCCATCACTATGGGAAAAGAAGGCAATAAAGATTCACTATTTATGTAATATTGAATGTCTTTTCGTCCTACAGGGACGATTGATACTAGCCCAATGGCTTTAGCCTTGGGTCTCATCATACAATAAACGAATGCGTGCTGTAAGTACGCCGTAAAC
>JGI996J12353_1000284_pt1 | contig 13927 bp, 9 predicted proteins | sample IntmicLarv5ML5BL_FD_12353 | JGI IMG/M metagenome (IMG submission 12353) | reverse complement strand
TCTGCTGGGTTTCGACTATATTTTTGTGAATGGAACGGGGTCGTACATTCCGCTTACAATGGAAATAAGCTCCCTGCGAGATGGCAGCGTTATCGGGCGTACATCATTTAATGTACCCTACCAAAGAGGATATTTAACCACGATACGTGGTCGCTTCCTGACAGCTATGTCGGGTTCGGGAGGGATAGGTATAGATTCTGAATATGACGGCGATATAGATATTGACTTAGATGGATTGTAGGAAATTGGAGACAAGTGACAAGAAATAATAGTGAGAATATAAAACAATAAATTAAAGAAAGAAAGGAACAAAATGAAACAAAACAAGTTTTTAATTGGATTGTTGGCTCTGATAGGGTTGGCATCGTGTAACCAAGACGACGATTTTGGCAGACTGCAAGAGAGTGAAACTAATCGGGTGGTTATAACTGCCAATGCCGATACAGGAATAGGCAACAGCCTAAAATCGAGTCCGCAAACTCGTGCTTCGGGTAACTTACAACTGTCGGGATATTCGCTCCGCTATATTCTTGAGGTGCGAGAAGATGGAACAAATGTGCTACAACTTCGGGAAGAGAGACTTGTTTCCGATGCTTCGCAATCGGTTACATTTGATTTTGACATTGCTGATGCAGGTGATTATGATGTCTTATTATGGGCAGATTATATAGAGTCTGGAGCAAATTTTACTAACGAACACTACGATGACCTTTATTATGAAACCAATGGCACAAACGGATTAATGAACATTAGTATAATTGGAGCGAACTATGCAGTTAATACAGCTTCGCGCGATGCTTTTTCGGGCAGTGTTTCATTTACTAAAGCAGCCAACTCTGCTGTCGAACTTGGTAGCGTAACGCTAACTCGCCCATTCGGACGTGTCAATGTTACGGAAAAGGATGCCGCTTTGCTGACTAAACTGACCGCCCTGAACATAGCGTATGATGTTCCGTCGAGTTTCAATGTCCTTGACGGGTCGGTAAGTAATACCTCTCATTCCGTTGCTATTTCCATTTCGGATATGACATCCCTTCCCACTGCTGCTGTAGAAACAGCGAATCTATTCTTCGACTATATTTTCGCTCCTGCAAGCGGACAACATTTGCTGGGAGGAATAGAGATTGCTTATACCCATGATGGAAAGAACCGTTCATTCACTATTCCTGCCAATATGCCCATAGAGCGCAACAAACGAACCAATATCTCAGGTAGCATATTGGCTAACAATAATGCTGTTGGACTGTCGGTAGTAGTCAATGATTTGTGGAGCGATTCGGATATTGATGAGATTATCGCAGTTGGTTATTATTATTATGAAGGAGGATTGTTCTCTAATCAATACAATTCTTCATTAAATTGTCTGGGAGTAGTTTTTGAGACTGACGGAACGAGTGGTAAAATCGTAAGTTTGAATCAAGAAAATTTGGCATGGAGTCCAACGAATATTACTAAAATAGGTACAACTACCGACGACGGTCTTGAAAATATGGAAATTGTTAAGACTCATGTCGGTAATTTTGCCGACTATCCTGCTTTTGAATGGGTGGATGCTAAAAATTCTTCAGGCACTATCTATACAAGCGGACTAAAGGGAGTGTGGTATCTTCCTACTGTAAATGAGCTGGAAGTTCTGTACAATGCTTTTAACGTAAATCAGACAGAATTTAATTTAATATTAACAACAGCCGGTGGTAGTGTTTTATCAAGCTCTGGTATGTCATTATATCTTTCGTCTGTGGAATCAACATCAGAGCCTAATGCTAACATATTTAGCTATGAATTCACAGGCTCGCTCAAAAACTCATTGAAGAAAAATGTTCTTAATGTCCGTGCAGTTATGGCATTTTGATAATGAGTTGTTAGTTAAAAACTAAAACAGCCATCCCGAACAATAGCGTAACAGTTCGGAGTATGCGCCATGTAATATGGTAGCAACTGCCTCTTTCGCAAGAGGCGGTGGCACAAAAATATAGAAGCGAAAAAGAAGATGAAATTTTCGCTGTACGCTGGTCTATGTCTAGCAGGTGGTAGTCCGGCAGTTAGCGAAGTATTATAAAAACCTAAAATGGACACAACGGCGGATTATGGAATAGCAAAGTGGTAAATATCTCACGTTTCAGCAAGATTATAGTTAGCAGTATTTGGTCGGTTTATACAGACCTATTATATAAATTATTAACAAATAATCTGATGAAACGATTTCTTGAAACGAAGTTTTTCTTTTTATTCCATGCGCTTGGAAATACTCCGATTTTCATGTAATTTTGCAGCATACTCAAAAAAAATAAAATCATGAATAAGTTTTTTTTACTTTTTATTGTTACTATCGGCTTGTATGCATGCGGTAGTGTTCCTATAACTGGACGTCAGCAATTGAATCTTGTTTCGGATGAAGAAGTTTTGGCGTTAAGTCTTCAACAGTATGATGAATATATTAAAACCGCTAAAAAATCAACGGATAAGACCAAGACGGCTTTGGTTGAAAAAGTGGGACAGAATATCGCTGCAGCTGTAGAAGCTTACTACAAAGTAACCGGAATAGAATCGCTTTTATCAAGTTATTCTTGGGAATTTAATTTGGTTGATGACCCTCAAGCAAATGCGTTTTGTATGCCGGGTGGAAAAATCGTTGTTTATACCGGAATTTTGCCTTATACACAAGACGAAGTGGGTTTGTCTGTTGTTATAGGACACGAAGTGGGTCATGCAATTGCGAAACATGCCAATGAGAGAATGTCTCAACAAATGGCGCTTGGCTACGGAGAGGCTGCTTTAGGCGCTGCTTTGGGAAAAAGTTCTTCTGCAGTTCAAACAATCGGTTCTACCGTTTTTGGATTGGGCGCGCAAGTTGGTGTCATGTTGCCATTTAATCGGAAACAAGAATTGGAGGCCGACCGTATGGGCTTGATTTTAATGGCTATTGCCGGTTATGACCCGAATGTGGCTATTACGTTTTGGCAACGAATGGCGCAAAATGGTAGTGGAACAATAGAATTTTTAAGTACTCACCCTTCGGACCAAACGCGTGTTAATGGAATTCAAAACTGTCTTCCGGAAGCAATGGAATATTATGAAGCGATTTGGGGAAAATCCTCAACGACTACTCCGGCTCCAACACAAAACAATAAAACAAGTGAAGAATGGCGCTTTTGAGAATTAAGAATTAAAAATTATGTTTCCGTTAGGAAACTTTCTTTAGTAGCCAGTGAGCTTGCTCACTGGGAAATAGCCGGTGAGCTTGTTCATTGCTCGCTGGGAAAATCGGAAACAAAATTTAATTATCAACCGTAATTCCCATTTTTTTCATTAGAAAACTAGCATTCATATTTTGAGCAATTCCTTCTCTTAGCGTATAAGAGAAGGTTAGCTCATCATTTTTTATATCCGCTTCGAAACGATAATTGCGTACATTATTCGGAAATTCATTTTCAAGGTTTCCTAATAATAAGTCGTGAGTCGCAATAATTCCGCAGGATTGAAGTCGCACAAATTGTTGAATTAAAGCCAAAGAGCCTTTTTGCTTATCTATCGAATTTGTTCCTTTCAGTATTTCATCCAAAATAATAAACAGTTTTTCTCCTGCATGTAATTCATCAATAATAAGTTTTAGGCGTTTCAACTCTGCAAAGAAATACGATTCATTATCATTCAGCGAGTCGGAAGTGCGCAAACTGGTAATTAATTTGGCGGGGTAGAGGATTAAGTGTTGAGCACAAACGGGCGCGCCAATGCAAGCCAAAACAAAATTAACTCCAACCGTTCTTAAATAAGTGCTTTTTCCGGCCATATTCGCTCCTGTGATAATCAGGAAAAAAGGATATTTTTCTATCTGAATAGGATTGTGAACGCATTTATTTCGATTCATTAAAGGATGACCTAGATTTTCGCCTTTCATTTCGAAATAATTATCTGTAAATGAAGGAAAAATATAATCCGGATGATTGAATTTAAATTTACCCAATGAATTGTAGGCATCAAATTCTCCAAGTATTTTTATCCATTGAAGCAGATTTTCGCCTTGTTTTTCTTTCCATTCTTCTAACTGAATAGATTTTTTTATATCCCATAAAAAGAGCGGATTTAATAAAAGATGTATTACCAAATTGGCGCGTTGCTCTAATTCGCTGGCTAATTGAGCTAATTCTTTGAATTTGGAAGATGCATTTGTGAGTCCGGATTGTAATTCTCTTAATTTTTGAGACCGAAATTCTTCGTTTTCAACCGTTTGTATTAATCGGGAGTAAGAGAGAAGGATATTTACTTTTTTTCCGGTCATTTCTTGTAATTGGTTTACTTTTTTTGTTTTACTTTCACTGATGGCTAAAGTGATTAAGTAACAAGCAACAAGGATGCCGGATGGTAAAATGGATATGGAAACGAGTAAAATACAGAGTATCCAGATACTCGGAACAATAATATTCAAAGTTTTCCATAATTTTCGGGAGGAAATATAGTCTTGACTTTTTGCGAATTTTTCTATTTCTGCATAATCGGAATCTTTTCCCGGATTAATCAATCCAAGTACTTGAAAATGATGAATGAAATCCGCTTTTTGACTTAATTCTTTGATTGCTTCTTGTCGTTTTTCTATTTCGGAAGATTGATTTAAAGGCTTTTCAAACCAATTTATCAGCACTTTTTTTCCATAATTTGTGCAGGTTCGATTGATGGATTGGAATAATGATTGGTTTCCGAAAATATCTAAATCAAGGCTGTAAAAATGGCCGGAATCGATTCTTTCGGGAGCTCCGTCAAATGCAGAAAAATCGTAATCCAAACCTTTGATTTCATTTTTATCGCATTGTATGGATGTTTCCAAATATTGTTTTTTCTTTTGAGCCTTATTGTATTGTACTAAGAATATTAAAAAGAGAATTAAACCGGTTACGATGGTAATAAAAATCGTTGTTGTTCCTAATTCGCGAAACAAATAAGCGGCTGCAATTGTGCCAAAAAAGACCAAAAGGCGAATGGTTCCTAAGGAATAGATTTTCTTTTTGATTGCAGATAAATCCGCTTTCGTTTGCTGAATGCGTTCTGTATAATGGGCGTAAATGGATTTGTACATTATTCAAATATTTGAGATTGCAAATGTAATATGTTTTTCTTGGGATTCGAGCGATTCTGCTGAATTTAACCATTTAAGCGCATCGGAAACCGCAAACTGCGCTGCGTTTTTTTAATACCTCGCTGGCGCGGATTTATAATCCGTGCCTTTATACATATTTGTCACGGATTACAAATCCGCGCCAGCGAGTAAAAGCAGGTCGGAGACCTGAAATAGTTAAGCGCAGGGTGAGTGCAACGCAACCCTGCGTCTGATTGGATACCACCCCGCATCAAATCCCAAAGGGATGTAATTATTGTGAATATCTCGAAAAAACATCCTCGGGAATGCATTAATTCTGTCCTTTCATTGACACAGGGTTGCGTTATCATACACAGGGTTGCGCTTTGCTTACCCTGTGCTAAGTTGTTTCAGGTCTCCGACCTGCTCTGTCACTTATTTAGATGGCATTTTTTTTCAAAAGGTCATTTTCTTTTCAAACTAATGATTAATTAATGCAAACGGTAAGGGTTATATTGTATATTTGTATCCAATAGATTTTTATTTAATATTAACCTGATGCCTTGTAAAAGGTATCGTAACTGTATATTTACACATGAAAAACAACTACAATTTATTTTTTCGGCGGGGAATATTATTAGCCATGATATTCTTATTCCCTTTATCGCTTTCAGCTCAACGCAATTACGTGCTTATTGACAATTTCGATGTTGTAGGAGAATGGGCAAGCGGGTTACCAACAATTTCCATTAATACGGAGGACCAACAAGAAGGCGAAGGCTGCTTGGAAGTTACCGGAGGAACGAATGAGCAAAAATTCCGCAAGTTATTTTCTGTTCCGGTCGATATAACCAAAGGAGGAGAAATTGATACTGATGATGCCGAATTGCGATTTTGGATGTACGTTTCGGACATTTCTAAACTGACAAATTCCAATGGACAAATTGAGTTAGGTAGTGGCGGAGGACCTGACCAGAATGAGTGGAATTGGTCTTGGGGACAAAGCCAGATTAAAGAAGGTTGGAACGAATATGTTTTTGATTTGAGTTCACACGGAGGTTCGGGTGGCGCTCTGAATCCGACTGCAGTCAATTGGTTTCGAATGTATTTTTTTACGAATGCAGAATCGTCCGATGTTATTTATCGCTTAGATAATATGAGAGTGGTAAGTAAATCACTGGTAAAGATAGACCGATTGGTCTTACAAGTGAATGACTTGCAAGGAGTAAAGATAAGTTGGAATGAACTGGGAAAATCTGTCGGGGGGAAATATGAAATCGAACATTCAACGAATGGAGTTGATTTTACATCATTGGTGCAAATTCCGGTTAAGTCGGATGATAAATCTTATGAATATATTGATAACAGAGAGTTGTCTGGATTCAATTATTATCGTTTGAAATATATTACTGATGATGAAACTGTTGTATTAGCAACAGAATATTTGAATTTGCAAGGAGGTGATTCCTCAAAATCAGTTATTGGCAAAGTAATTACCGGTTATCAAGGTTGGTTTAATTTTTCGGGAGATGGTACTCCGCTAAATTGGCGTCATTGGTTTGCCGGCGACAGCCCCAATCCGAATAAAATAACTTTTGAAGTATATCCTGATATTTCTGAATACGAAGATAGTGACCTTGCCACTCCGTCTCAACTTACCAATTTTGGAGATGGAAGACCGGCAAAACTTTTTTCTTCTTACAAAGAAAATGTTATTGAAAGACACATGAAGTGGATGAAAGAATACGAAATAGATGGAGCTGCATTACAGCGTTTTATGAGTTACACGCAGGACAATAGACGTGGACCTTCGGATAGTATTGCTGTGCGAATGGGACGGGCAGCCGAAAAATACGACCGAATTTTCTATATTATGTGGGATATGGGTGCGAGTGATACGGATGTGACTCGCTTGAAAGCGGATTGGACTCATTTAGTGAATGACTTGAATATAACCGATTTTTCGTCGTATGCTCGTCAGTATGGAAAACCGGTGGTTTGCATTTGGGGGATTGGATTAAATTCCCGTACGAATAGTCCGACCAACAGTCTGGAAATGATTAATTGGTTGAAAGAGCAAGGATGTTATGTAATCGGAGGAGTTCCTGCAGATTGGCGTACTTCAAGTGGCGATTCTCATCCCGGCTATGAAGAGGTATATAAAGCATTGGATATGGTTATGCCTTGGTGGGTGGGTCGCATTAGAGCGAACAGCGTTACGAGTAATGAAACCAACAGACTAAAGCCGGATTTGGCGTATTGCAAAGAACATGGATTGGAATATCAACCTTTGATTTTTCCCGGATTCGCATGGTCGCAATGGAAATCGGGCAATACTGTTAATGACTATCCTCGTCAAGAAGGACGGTTTGCTTGGGAGCAATTCAAATGTATTAACAATGCAGGGATTAAAAACTTGTATTTGGCTATGTTTGATGAATATGATGAGGGAACGGCTTGGATGAAAAATGCAACCGATTTTACCGAAATTCCGACCAATCAGTATTTTCTTACAGCGAGTGCGGACGGATATTGGTTGTCTTCCGATTATCAACTGCGTGTAGCAAGGCAAATGTCTCTTGTGATGAAGGGAACTGAAGATTTTACTTCTGATTTGTCGATTCCTCATTCTTTGGGTCCGGTATATTATCGAAATAGTTTTGAAAAGAGAGAGTCTTCGCTTTCAAAAAACGGAAACTTATTCAACTTGGACCCTTGTTTTCTTCGTCCGTCATTGCTTTCCGGTTCAGGTGTAACAAGAGCTAATGTAACTAATGATGAAAATGCTCTGGCAAAGAGTGGTAAGTATCTGGCAAGAATTACAGGAACGGCTTCTGAGAATAGCTCTTATTATTACAAATTTGGAGAGGCTAAAATTGAAGTTAAAGAAGGAATGACTTTGACTTTCTCTAAATATGCGGTTAATGAATTGGGATTAAATACGACTGTTAGTTTGCGGTTCAGCGATGGAACTTTTTTGCATAATTTGGAGTTGAAAGATATGGATGGAATTGGTGTTAATCCTAAAAATGCTAGGGGAGAAGTGGGTCAATGGACTCGGCATTTGATTGAGTTAGACCAAGATGAATTAATCGGGAAAACAATTACTGCGCTGATACTTGGTTATGAGGGAATTGCTCCGGGTGTGTTTGATGCTTATTTCGATGATTTGATTATTCAGGATGGATATGGAAAAGTGTCGATTCCTTCGATTGCTTTGGAGCGTTTGGAAACGTCTGTTGGTATTTATCCGACTTATGTTATTGATGGAATTTTGACTGTTGATGCTTCGTTTGTTCCGAAAAATGAATTGCTGAATGTTTCGGTATTTAGTGTGTCGGGAATTTGTGTTTTTAAGAAAGAGATTCAGACTTCGACAAGGGAAACGTTATTTTTGGATATTCCTCGCGGAGTTTATATCGTTTCTGTAACGGGAAATACAGTGAATGTTTCTAGAAAAATTGTGGTGGAATAATTTGGGAAAAGGAAAAAATAAGGAGGTTGTCTCAAAAGCGTCAATGGAACGCAGATGAAACGGATTAGGCGGATGAACGCGGATAATAAAATATAAAATCCGCGCTTATCCGCCCAATCCGTTTTATCCGCGTTCGCAACTTTTGAGATAGTCTCTTAGAATCAATCAAATATATTTTTATTTGTATAAGTAGAACTTTCCACCGGAACCACTTTTACAATTACAGTTGAAACCAAATTCGGACTTACTTCTTCAGGAGTATAAACATGCGGAATTTTGAAGCCGCCAACACCTTGCATCGCTTCGTCGCCGCCCAAATATTTCAATGTTTTCCATTCTCCATTCACAAAATGACCTTCTCTTATCGTGCCATAACTAATTCCGGGAAGATTTTTTATTTTAGATTGAAACGAAACATTAATGCAATTGCCGGAAACCAAAAATTCATCTTCCGATAATCGAATAACCAAGCCGTAACCTTGATACGGATAACCGTAATTAACATGCATTTCATAATCTCCAAAATCTATGTTATCACTTTTGTTTTCCTGTTGCATAAAACCTCTCATGTTGCCGGTGCCATGTTCTTTGATAATCAAGGGCATAAGATTTTCTAATACTCGATACGCATCTCTCAACGGATGTTTTTCATCATAAACAACGTTGTCAATCGCAAAAGGAGAGTAGCCAAGCGCATTAAATTCACTTAAAGTATAGAACGCTTGCGCGGGACCGCTCCATTTTTCTCCGCGAAACAACGCCACTGCTTCAGGCACAAATATCGGATTGCCGTTTCGGTCAAATTGCTTTAGCTTTGCGATGTAATCATCGTTGTAGTTATCTATCGCAAGAACATCGATTGACGGAGCTGCGAACTGGTAAACATCAAGCATTCGGTAATTCGGTCCGCCACTCGGATAATTGCCCGGAATAGGGTCTTGAGGATAGATTGTCCAGGCATTTACAAACATCGGTATCGGATAGATTTTTTTTCCTCCTGCAGCAAGTTGTTCGATGTGACGGGCATAATACCAACCCATAAACATTTCATCTGCAAGATTATGACTTTCGTTTCCGAAAAGTTCAAGCCAACTGCCTTTTGTTTTCTTTCCATTCGCTTTCCATTGTTCAATAATTTCGGGCAATATAATTTTTTCGTTTTTTTGAAAATATTTTATCAATCCTTCCGGAACTTGTTTTTTGAATAGTTCTTCAGCCATTGGCGAGCGGTCGCGACTATCTCCTAACAAACCCACTTCATTTTCTACTTGAACCATTAATACTGTTCTTTCTTCGCTGTCAATTTCTTTTATGCGGTTTATTAACGCGTTGAAAGCTTTGGCTTCTACATCCACTAATTCTTGAGTGAAATGGGAAAGATAAGGACGATTTTCTCCGTCTTTATTTTTCATTCGGGGAAAGCGTTTTGTGTCTTTCATAACCCAGTGAGGAGCATATCCCGAAGAACCGTTTTTCCAGCTTCCAAACCAAAGAAAAACAAGTTTTAAATCGTGTTTTCGAGCTTCCTTTACTAATCCGTCTATAACTTCAAAATCAAAAGTACCTTCTTCCGGTTCTAATTGTTCCCAAGTTGCAGTAAGTAAGACTGTGTTTAGATTTAATGTTTTTAGCCTTTCCCACACAGGAGCCATGCTTTCTAATGTGGATGCACTGGAATTCATCAATTCTCCGGCGAGCATTACGTAGGGTTTGTTGTCTACAATTAATTGGGTAATTCCCTTTTTGTTTTTCTCCAATTTTGGAATGTCTCCTGCCATTAAGTTTGCGCAAAATGAGAATAAACTCAAAATGCAAACAATGGAAAGCGTTTTTTTCATGATAATTAGTATTTTAAAAGTTGTTAATTTTCGGTTGTAAAAGTAGAGGAAAAGCATCAATGTTAGGTAAAAAAATAATAAAAAAATAATAAAAAAATAATAAAAAAATAATAAAAAAATAATAAAAAAATAATAAAAAAATAATAAAAAAATAATAAAAAAATAATAAAAAAACGTAAAATTCAATAATTTCAAGTTGTTGCGACTCAATTCTCCAAAATTAGTTAGCTTTCGTTAGGAAGCATTGTTAAGTAACTGGTAAGCTTGCTTGCTGGAACAAAACGGAAATTCTAAAAAGAACTGAGTTATAACCTTTTTTTATAAAATATTTCTGCCTTTTATTTGTCTGCATAAGTAGAAGCTAATATTGATTCATAAAAAATAAATTAAATGAAAAGAAGAAAATTTGCAATACAGATTGACAAAGACAAATGCATAGAATGTGGAAAATGCAAAAAAGTATGTTCAAAAGTTACTCGTCCTAAATTGTGTTCCGGATGTGGAAAGTGCATTAAGGTTTGCGATTTTAATGCACTTTCATTAATTGAACGAAAAAAGAATGAAAAATCGAAAACAACAAGAATTGTCAGATTTGCAATTCTATTTTTGTTGGCGGCTGCTGGATTTAGCATCGTTACAATGTTATTGAGGAATGTGTAGAGACGCAATGCTTGCGTCTCGTTTTAAACAATTCCATTTTGAACAATTTTGAACGATTCGGGAATGAGATGCAAACATTGCGTCTCTACAGATGAATCGTCACGTTCAATGCCTTGAATTATAACATTTCACTAAAATTCACTATCTTTATCGTTTAATTTATAATCTATAAAAGAAAATGAAAAACAAGATTTTTTTACAGGTATTTTTACCCTTTGTATTTTTTGTGGCAACATCAATGTTTAGTGCTTGTTCGTTGACAGAGGAGAAATCACCAAAAAACGAAAAAGAAATTTATGAGTGGCGAATCTATACGCTCACAGAAGAAAGTAAAGTCCTTGATAATTTTTTTGAAACAGTGTTGATACCGGCATACAACCGTCAAGGTGTTACCGTTGGAGCTTTCTGTCCGTACAAAGAAGGAGAAGATGAATTGCGATATTTACTTTTTACTTATCCCAATATAGAAACTTATAATCAGACAAAAAAAAATATAGCCTGTGATGAGACTTATCTGAATGGAGCAAAACCATTTTTTGAGATTACCGCTCAGTCTCCAGCCTATTCATCTTATGAAACATACTTGTGCGAAGCTTTCGACAAAGTGCCTGTCATGAGAAAACCCGGCAAAGAACGTACTTTATTTGAATTTCGTATTTATCATAGTCCCAATGAAGATGCAAACCAACGCAAAATCAATATGTTCAATGACGAAGAAATCAGTTTATTTGACACCGTTGGAATACAGTCGGTATGTTATGGGGAAATTTTGGCGGGATTACACATGCCGGCTCTTATTTATTTGACATGGCATACGGATGAGGAAGCCCGCAATGCTGGTTGGAAAAGGTTTGAAGCTCACCCCGATTGGGACAAAATGAAGGTAAAGGAAGAATATCGTAATACGGCAACAAAAAATCAGGCCAGATTATTATCTCCATTATCTTATTCTCAACTATAATTAGGAATATTCAGTAAATAGGCAAGAAGTAGCGTTTCCTTTTGAGCCGATTGTTTCTGTTAGGAAACTATGCTCATTTCCTAGTGTGCTTGCTCACTCTTATGTGACAAATGTCAAAGCGATTGAAAATCAATAATTTAACATGAGCTGTAAGAATGTGGTGGTGTCTACAAAAGTCCGAAAGACTTCAATATGAATAACCCCGTGCAAGCGAGGTACGAGTGTAGCTCGGGGTAAAAGAATGCTCTCTTCTCTCTCCACAACTCTGTAGGAGTTGAACACACAAGCAGTTTGGGGTAATTGAACTCCTATTCATTCTTACCCCGAGCTGCGCTCGTACCTCGCTTGCACGGGGTTATCCACATTGAAGTCCTTTCTGACTTCTTATTGAACTCTCGTTAATTTACTTTTGTTACTTTCAAGGGGATGCTGTCTACAATGCTCTGGGACTGGTTTCTAAACGAGGTTTCCTAACGGAAACAAAAGAATCAAGATAGAGATACCGGCTTAAGACAAGATTTAATTGCAAAATAAATCATTACTGCAACTGAGCTACTTTTATTTTTTTCTTTTCGGGAACCAGCCTTTTTCGACACGTTTCTTTTGTTCAAAAAGTTCTCCAATGCCCCAAAAGGCGGAAAAAGCGGTTACTCCACAGAGTGAAGATAGGATGATATTGTGAAAGTACAAAGCTCCAATGATTCCCGTTATTCCAAGTAAGAGGAAGGCCCACCAACATTTGGTTCCGAAATAATACTCTCCTTTGATTACTAATGGATGAAAAAGACCAATAATCAAAAAAGTAGCGAGTCCGATAAATACTCCGGTAAGATTGTATGTTTCAATAAAATGTATCATTTAGTTATTTACTTTTCTAATTTTTTCAATTTTGAAAAAATCAAACAATAGAAAATATCTCAAAAGATTCGTATAAAGATTTGTTATTTAAAGAGGAAATTGTATCAATAAAATAGAAACGATCGTCTTTCCCTTTTAATACATTTGCCTCATGAAGATCTTCTATTTTTAAGACGTTATTGCCATAGGAGTGTATTTTTTCAGGAGAAAAACCAGCTTTAGCCATAAATTCGGAAAGATTATCTTCTATTTTTGTTTCACGTCCTTTTATATAGGGTTGTTTGATTATAAAAGCAAAACCCTTCTTTGTTTTAGTGAATCCAATAAGTTCATATTGAGTGTCAGGAAATAACGCATTATGTAGTGAAATACGATTGTCTAAAAATTCTAGAGGAGTGTCCGAATTTATATAATGCATTACTTTAATCACAAATATTCCATCTTTTTCTAGGTAAACCTCAGCTTCTGCACCCATCTTATTGTCAATGCGATCCCATTTGTTTTTTATTTGGTCTTCATATTCATACCAAATTTTTTCATGTTTAGCATAGTCTTCTATTAATTGTTCTTGGTATAATGCTTGGCACTCGCTTGTATCCGATAAGTCTGTTCCCTTGCTTGTTCCAATGAGACAGGTTGCTTCGACATTTCTCTGACCCCCCATAATGCGTCCTCTCTCAGCTTCTGAAATGAGATGATGAATTTGTTTTCTTCCTCGAATAATTTCGGAGGCAAGTTTTTTAAGTGAGGTGTATTTGTTTTTTTCATTTTGTTCTTTTGTAATATCTGAATTTTTAATTGTCATTCTTGATAGATATAATTTATCTCATGTATCGTTTAATATTAAAATAACTTTTCTAACAGATTAAATTAATATTCAAATGCTTTTGCAAAAGTAATGAATGTCAACGGAATAAACAAGCACAAAAAAAGCAACCACTTTATGTAGCTGCTTAATTTTCGGCTCTCCCTCTTGGACTTGAACCAAGGACCCTCTGATTAACAGTCAGATGCTCTAACCAACTGAGCTAAGGAAGAATTTCAAATTAACATTAAGTTAATTT
>JGI996J12353_1000283_pt1 | contig 13942 bp, 10 predicted proteins | sample IntmicLarv5ML5BL_FD_12353 | JGI IMG/M metagenome (IMG submission 12353) | reverse complement strand
CTCCGGCTGCGGCTGGTGCTGCACCTGCTGCTGATGCTGGTGCTGCTGAAAAGTCTAGCTACACCATTATGCTTAAGAGCGCAGGAGAAAACAAGATTCCTGTAATTAAGCTTGTTAAGGAACTTACAGGCCTTGGTATTTCTGAGGCTAAGGCGTTGGTTGACGGCGCACCTAAGGCTGTTAAGGAAAACGTTGCTAGCGAGGAAGCTAAAGAACTTGTTGCTAAGTTTAAAGAAGCTGGCGCTACAGTTGAACTTGCTTAACTTCCCGATTTAAAATGTGTTTTAAAAAAGAGTGTGTGGCTATAGCACTCTTTTTTGTTGGAATATAAAAAGCACCTGATATTAATTGAAGCTCGAAACCGCGTAATAGGCGAAACCATATGGTATCAGTTGCATTTTTGCTAGTCATGCTTATGTTTTTTGTTGTTATACTATTGTTTTATGTTATAATAGGCTATGGATTATGTTACGTTAAATTTAAAAGAGAATCAGCCGACTGTCAATCTTGCTATCGGCATTTTAGAGATTGAAATAGAGCGTAACAAAAAGTCTGGCGTCAAAGCAATGAAAGTTATTCATGGGTGGGGTAGTTTCTGTGGCGCATGCGAGATTAAAAAGGCGCTAAAAAACTGGTTGCGGGCAAACAAGCGTTCGGGCTTTATCCGCGACTATTGTGCGGGTGAGATGTGGTGCGGCGGCAGTGAGGTGGTTAAACTAATAAAGCATGAGTGCCCAAGCGTGCTCGGAGACATTGAATTGTTTTACTCCAATGCAGGTGTCACGATAATTCTGCTGCAATAATGACAATATTGTTTGATGTCCGTTAGATATAGGCCATATTCTACATATGGTACGTAGTGAATCTATTGTATTTGAAAAGTCTAATCAAAAACCACTTGCCTTGTTGTGCGAGTGGTTTTTAATTTGTGTATTTATATTTTAACCCTCTTTGACATTGACATAGAATTTTGCGGTGACGCCCTCATAGAATTTTGCCTTTACCATATATTTGCCTACTGCCTTAATGTTTTCGTCTAGCATTATCTTCTTTTTGTCTATAGCCACGCCGAGTTTTTTTTCAATTTCTTCAGCAATCTCTTTAGAGGTAACCGCACCAAACAATCTGCCATTTTCACCAACCTTCACCGCGATATCTATAACCGCCAGGTTCAATTTTTCGGCTTCCTTGATTGCTGCGAGGCGCTCTTGTTCCTTGTGGTATGCGTTGGCAGTTTGTTCTTGCTTAACTTGGTTCAGGTTTGTTGCGTTGGTGGCTTCGGCCAGTTTGCGTTTAAACAAAAAGTTACGTGCAAAGCCATCGCTGACCTCTACAACCTCACCTTTTTTGCCTGTCCCTGCTACATCAGCTTTTAGTAATACTTTCATAGATTTTGATGCCTCCTTTTTCATCTTGTCTAAATTTTAACTTTATTTTCCATAAAAGTCAACGTATAAAGCCTATTAGGTCGCGACATAATATTAACTAAGAGGAAGCGAGAGGGAGTGTGTGAATGCTAAATATAGGAAGTTGAAGGGCTGCGTTATAATAATAAATAAGGAGGATAAATACAATGGATATTAAATGCAGGAAGTCTATATGTGAATATAACAAGGGGGGAGTGTGTTTTGCAAACAATGTTGAGATTTCGAGGTGTGCAGATTGTGAGACCTATGTTCGCGCTCCAAACAAGGTAGAAAAAGATTACAGCGCCTATATGTTTGAAGCTGCGCCTGACTATGAGCCGTTCAGGCATATAAAGAATATCAAGCTAAAATGTGAGGCGGGAGCCTGCCTTTTTAATAAGAGCGGCGACTGCGTGGCAAACGGCATAACAGTATTAGACAGCGGAACAGAGGGTACGTGCGCCACCTTCATTAAAAAGATGAAGAAGTAATCTTTTGATTCGGGTGGCACACATTTATGTATAAGCAAATTGATTTTCAACAAAAAACACACTAAGTTGGTGCGTTTTTTGAATGTATTATAAAGCTGAGTTTTCCGACATAAAAAGATAGGTTAAGCCTAACAGTTTAGCAGGCAAGCAAATATTCAGCGGCATATTAAAGTATTGTTTCGGCTGGCGTTGTTCTAGCGAGATAATTTTGTTTTTTCTAAACTTGGTTTTAGAGCTACGCTCTCAACCGCGCCTTGGTGTTTATCGTGCTTTAAGCTTTGCGATATAAAGCCTGTTACTAAGTTGGCAGTATTTATGACATTTTGCTTTTCAAGCTCAGGGATATCATAGCCTATTTCTTGGCTAGCTTTTTCTATTGCGCTAGTTAGGTTCAGTTTCTCGGATAGGGTGCTTAGAAACTGTGTTGCTCCAGGAATGCTTTTTGACAACTTAAAAATGTTTTCACAGTTTTGTTTGACCTCATTGACAGGATTAGTGGGTGGGTCATAATATCTGTCTTCACTTTTCCATTGACGATCTTCCTTAAACCTAATGGCATCTTTCTTTGTGAGTTGTAGTTTAATATCCTGGTATAGGGCTCTACAAATTTGCTCATCGCTTAGATGCTTATTTTCCCTATGTGCACTTGTATAAAATGCTCCAGTAGGTGTTATTTCCGCTTTAATTACATCGGGTACAGATATTGTATATATCCACCCATTATCCATAATTGGGGCTGCGCGCAGATACCCCGTTTCTTTGTTTATTATAAAATTGATATTTTCAGGCCTTCGGTCTATCTGCATTGTGATATAGTCTAACACATACATTCTAAATAGGTCTAGCTTGATGTTAGGATCAACACAAAAGCCTGATGGGAATCCGCTCATGCGGTAAGATTGTTTGTTACAATTATCTAAAATATCAAAAATAGTTTCAAGTGAGTTTAGCTTTAAGAACTCTTGCCTCAAGTGTATGTGAAAGTCCTGAGCGTTCACTAACTGCTCGGTTTTATCGTCATAGCAGAACTCAGACATGACAGTCGTGATTGTTTCGTCTACATGTCCACGGTTAGTTACTGGGCGATACTCAATGCACGGCACGCCTAGCTGTTTAGCAACATTACCATATAACATCTCACCATATGCTAAGGCTCTGGCATAGTCCATATGTCTGCGCTTATGCACAAACTTACGCCCACTCCATGTTTCTATCAATCTTATATCATCAGTTCGCTTACTGGCTGACCCTTCAAAAAAGTTATCGCCTCGTCCGTTATTAAATCCGTAACGCCCAAACACAGCACGAGAATTTTGGTTGCTGACACTAAGGAAGTTGTTATATGATTTCTTTTTATCGTTAATGTCGGGATATATCTTAACTGGGAACAGGCGTTGTTCCCAGTCGGCGATTTTCGGCTCTATTGTCTTTTCACTCGCTTCTGCAGGTGTTGTTGCGTTAATCTCTTTTTCCATGCTTACATCCTATTAACTGATTTTTTCTTCTTATTTGGGTTAGAGAATTCAAAAGTTTGGGGCTTAGAGAGCCATTTTTGACTTTTGTGCATTTTGTCTTATTGCTGTGCGTTCAACAAGCTCATTACCTTTTTTGCCGCTTAAGCCTTGTGCAATGTAGCCTGTTATCATATCGGCAGTATTTATTACATTTTGTCTCTCAACGTCGGGAAGGGTAAAACCAATTTGCTGGTTGGTTTTTTCTATTGCTTTAGTTATATTGGCTTTTTCTGATAGGGTAGTTAGAAAGTCAGTAGCTTCAGGGATGGTAGCTGACATTGCAACCATATCTTCACAGTTTTGCCGTACTCTATCAGTGTGGCTCATTCCGTACTTATAAGAATCGCCATTAAGAGATAGGCGTGACCATATAGTAAGCAATTGCCCGAGTTGCTCTTTGCTTAGGAGTTTGGCTTTTTGAACAGGGATAGAACCTCCGTGATGACTATTAATTACTGCTTCTTTAGTAACGTCGGAGTAAAGCAGATTAGGAATCCATCCATTGTCTAAGAGGGGCGCTGCTTTTAATTGACCTGTATCTTTGTTTACTATAAAGTTTATGTTTGCGTATCTGCGATCTGTTTGCATTGTAATGTAGTCTAACACATACATTTTAAACAAGTCTAGTTTGGCTTTGGGGTCAATTTTAATAGTCGTGTTCTTGCCCTCCACCACGCATTCTTTACCATCTAATTCATCTAGTACACTGAAAACATTTGTTAGGCAATTGCTATAGCTTTTGCCTTTATCCTTAGTGTGGTCGGTTAATTGTCGTATGTTTAGCAAGAGCTCGGTCTTTTTATTATAGCAAAATTCCGACATTACCGTCATACGCGATTCTTTAGCATTAGCGCCACTGTTGGTAACGGGGTAGTATTTTACATAAGGCATATCCAATTGTTCCGCCATATTTCCATACAGAACTTCACCATAAGATAGTGCCAAAGCGCCATCCATGTGTGTGCGCCTTTGCACAAATTTGCGCCCATTCGGCATTTTAATCATGCGCATATCCTGTGTATACAAGGTAGGCAAATCATCCGGTTCGTTGTCGTTTGGTCCGCCACTTAGCTTGTGGCTGCCTAACATAAATTGCTCGTTTTGGCTGTTATTGCTAAGAAATATGCTATAAGGTTTGCCTAACCCAAATTTTGTTATAGTGGATACTTCCACAGGGAAAAATCTTTGTTCCCACCCATTTGTTTTCAGCTTTGTCGGTGTTTTCGCTTTTTTTGCCATGTTCCCATCCTATTGTGTTCTTTTTTCTATGGTTTTATTATAACTTAAAGCTAAGCGTTTATGAGAATGTGTGCCTTACATTATGTACATTTTGTTTTGCAGTGTTCTAACTTGTTGTGGGCGGGCAAGGTGTTTTTTGCGGGGTTAGAGCGCGGGTGCTTAGGGCGGTTTAGTTCGGAAAGTATTTTAATTCAAGCGAGTCTATCAAAGGGTTGTTTTGTTAGAATTGTCTTGGGCGCGATAGTGTTTGTTTGGGTTTTTCTAAAATTGGGCTTAGGGTTACGCTTGCAACAGCATCGCGGTACTTTTCGCTAGTTAGGCTTTGTGATATGAAGTCTGTTGCTATATTAGCGGTGTTGATGACATTTTGTTTTTCGATATTAGGAAGCTCAAATCCTATTTCATTGTTAGTGTCTTCTATTGCTTTAATAGGATTCAGCTTTTCAGGTATGGTAGTTAAAAAATATGTGGCTCCAGGAATTGCTGTTGACAGCTTAACAATACCTTCACAGTTTTGTTTGACCTCTTCAACCTCGTCGCTCTCAAATCCAGGAAGATCGCTTGCAAACTTAATCCCCATTTCCCATTTTAGATTATAGCAAATTTGTTTTTCTGTTAGAAGTTTGGCTTTGAAACTATCATAAGAACTACCATAACTATCGTACATCTCTTCTTGTCGCATTACATCTGTAGTCATTAAATTTTCTATCCAGCCGTTGTCCAATAACGGGGCTAGGCGTGCCTGCCCTGTCTTCTTATTGACTATAAAATTGATATTTCCGAGCCTGCGATCACCTTGCATCGTTATATAGTCTACTACATACATCTGAAAAAGTCTTAATTTCGTGTCGGACCCCATTTGAATATTTATATAATGGCCATCTAGTTTGCATTTTTGCTTATGCAGTTCATCTACCATGTTAAGAACTGTGGCGAGCGGGTAAGAGCTTTGGTAGGACAAATACTCATCATAAACCATATTATGTAACTCTTTAACATCTATTAATTTTTCCGTTTTAGGGTTGTAGCAAAACTCTGACATCACTGTCATGTTTGATTCGCTTGCTTTAGCGCTTCTGTCCATTACTGGGTGATATTTAACACAAGGTACATCTAGTTGCTTAGCAATATTGCCATATAGTATTTCACCATAGGCTAGAGCTCTGGCACGACCCATATGTGTGCGTTTATGCACAAATTTACGTCCATTTGGCATTTTAATTAAGCGCAAATCGTAATAATCTGTCGTTTCATAAGCAAAGTTGTTACGTTTTTTGTCCCAATGGGCGGTTGTTTCAAAGATATCGCCCGTTCGTTCGCTTTTTAGGTTATAATGGTCTACTATAAAGCGCCCGCCCTGTTTGGTTGCGAAGAGTGTTCGGTGGTTTTTAAGTGGACCATAGTCGTCTATAGAGGATATTCTAACAGGGAACAACATTTGTTCCTGCATTTTTACTTTAGGCTCTATTGACCCTTTATCTATTTCTGTAGCCGTTGATATATTAACTTCTTTTTCCATAATTCAATTATAGCACGGACAATAGGGGTAGTCAATACGTAAAAGAAAAACGCTTGTAGCAATTGCGCTGGGGCAACACAATTATTATAAGCGTTTAATTGTGGACAATATGTACAACAAAGTTTTGGTTAATAACGCAAAATAAAGAACAGCATAAGGGATTGTTGTTATGTTCTTACACTCTAACGTCGCCGAACGAGCAGGAAAGTGAGAAGGAAGCGCAACAGGTTGAGTACGGCAACCACCAACCCTGCTACATATGTCAGTGCTGCTGCAGATAACGTTTTCTTAGCACCCTCGATTTCGTTTACGTCTAAGTAGCCGTCTTCTTCAAGTATTTTTAACGCACGACGTGAAGCATTATATTCAGTTGGCAGTGTAACCAAACTAAACAGCACAGAAAGCCCGAATATGCCAACTCCCACCCACATGATAATTTCGCCTGTAGCCGAAACGGCAGGAACAAGCGCATATAACACAAGTCCGAGTATGACAAGCGGCCAAAGTAAGACATTGGCTATCCTTACAAGAGGCATAAGCATACCAAGAATTCTCACAGGAATGTAGTTGTTTTTATATTGCAGGGCGTGACCTACCTCGTGTGCCGCAACACCGAGTGCGGCAAGAGAAGTCGAGTCGTGTACTGATTCAGATAAGGCAACTTCTTTTTTTCTGTGGTGGTAGTGGTCTGTTAGGTTTCCGCGCACTTTAATTACGCTTATGTGTGATAGTCCGTTTGCGTCCAGCACGCTACGTGCCATTTGTACTGCGGTCATTCCACGAACGCTTAAGACTGATGCATAGTTACGAAATGTGTTGCTTACCTTGGCTTGTGCCCATCCTGCAAAGATAATGCCGGGTAGCAGTATGATTCCTAACAGATAATAGATTAGATATGCATTCATTTACTCTCCTTTTCCTGCACTACTTTTAGTGGCAAGATGATTTTATTCTATAGTGTGCAAAACACCCTGTCCCTCTACATTCTTGTAGCACTGTAAGTTCCAGTTGGCGTTTAGACATGGTAAGCTAGCTACAAACTTAATCTATTGTGTATCCATTGGCAATGTAGTGCTGAGTAGGGAAGTTGTCGTTTCTATTCTTACTTAGCGCTTCTGCACTTATCAATTGTAGCTTCTAGCACAAAAACAAGACTAGATGATATGTTATCTGCCTTCTCCTTTTCGCCCTTTGATTTTGGTTATTGCGAACTTTCCAGCACGTTTTATTAGATAGAAGTTTAGGAAAAGCCTCTCGTAAAAGCCCAAAAAGTATGTGCCAAGTGCGGCGGCTAAAACTTTCTTTGCGCCTTTAATTTCGCTCTTGGTCATGGCTTCGCTCTGGGTAAGCATTTCAATGCCGTTGTCTGTTGCGCGCATTTCGTTAGGCAGGTTTAGAATCCTGTTGAAAATCGCAATAAAGGTAAACAATGTGCTGACATTTAACATAACTGTACCCAGCAGTGTTGTGGCATGAATAAGCGACAGAACCAGTCCTACAGCAAAGAGGGGGAGGATAAGGAAGCATGTGAAACGCTCAAAATGTACTAGGGCATACCACAGCGCCAGGGCGAAACTTCCCTTTTTGTGTTCGCGTGCGTGGCCTACTTCATGGCTAACTACTGCCAAAGCGTATATGCTGGAGCTTTCCAGAACATCTTCACTAAGTATCAAAGTGTTATCTTTTATTGAGTAGGCATTTGATTCTTTATTTGGTGTGGAAGCTATCGAAACCTCGTCCAGCGAATAGACCTCGAGGGCTGCAAAGGCAATGTCCTTGCCAGTTGCGCCACTCTGCACCTCTATGTGGCTATACTTTTCACGTGCCCTTAAAAAGCGGGTACGCGCACCTAGTGTAACCACAAAGCCAAGTAGTAGCATTGCACCAGCTACAACAATGGACCAAATTAACCAAGTTGACAATTATTACACCCTCTTTTGTTAAAATTCGTTTTATTCGACGCATGCAACACAAATAATTGTATAACCGTATATATTATAAATAAAATTAAGCATTTTAACAAGTTATATTAACGATTATTATTGAGATTAACTGGAAAACAAATAAACCGTTTGTAGCTATATATTGAAACTGGCGAGTAATTAGTTAGTTATTGTTCAGAAGTAATGTTGGTTATTTTATTGTTATCAAGAGCAAAGTCATAGATTTTTGCAACGCGGACTTTCTCTCCATAAATTACAGCAAGGCTAAGCGGACGGTCTTCATAGGCGTTCCAGCAAACCTCGCAATAGTCCTCAAAGAACGTGCGGAGGTGCTGGTCTGATAATGCGCTACTTAGTTCGCTGTCTAGATATTTACGTGCTAGGTTTAGGTTGCTCACATTTACGGCCTCTATAAATGCGTATGGAATCAGATGCGGATTTGGTGCTATTTCTGGCGCAGAGTTCATATAAACCGTGTAATTGTCGCTAAGATTAAAACATCTTCCGTCAAAGCTATATTTTTCAACGTAGCCGTGCTTTGCAAGGTCCCTCACAATTTCTAATGAGTTGATTTCACCTTCAGTGGTTTCCTCTATCTTGTCGGCAAGCACGTCAAGAAGGTGTTCGTAACCGCTGTCTATATATCCGACTATCAGAACATATTGCTTGTCTTCAGCGCTTATACCATTTAGTTTTATGCACCTTGTGTTCTGTATAGTGGTTTCATTTATCTCATATTCACTTAGTTTGGCGGGCAGAGTAAAGGTGAAGAGCAAATCGCTGCTTTCAATTATAAATGTTTGGTTGGCGTCTTCAAACAGTGTGGCAACGTGCCCTGTGCTGAGAGTGAGCTGGGCTAGCCCTTTGGGCGTGGTGTAGTGCGGAATAACAAGGTCAGAACAAATTGCTTCTATGTGGTTGTTTGGAAAACGAGTCAGTGTAATTAGCTCGCTAGAGCACGAGAGGGCTTCTTGCAGTACTAATTTTGCAGCATATGAAACACTGCGTCCCGCCTTTTTCTTTGCGATTAGCGGGTAGCTGCAGAGATAGAGTTCACGCTCGTCCGTTATTATACTTATTTTATCGGTGGGTAACTCAATTGCGCCCACGACATTACCGTTTATGGTAAGCAGCGAGGGCGAGAGTGATTTTAGGTGTAGAAAGTATTGTTCCATTTTATGCTTCCTCTTTAGCTTTATTTTATGAAGTAATGCGCTTTATATATGCATATGTTTAAAATTCAAAAAATGGGCAACCATTGAAACAATAAAATTAAGTAAAGTATGGGGGTATGTAATGAAAAAGATTTGTGGCTGGCTGGAAGGGGAGGTGAAAGAATTCTTTAAATTTGTGGAAGGAAAAACAATTGCGCCGTTAAAATCGGTGTTTAGTGAATATGCTTTTTTATCTGGACGCTCGCCTGAGAGCGTGCGAAATTTTTATTATGTAGCAATTAAAACGTTGCGCGAATCAGGCGATACTCGATTCACATTGCCTGACCAGGTGAACACCGGAAAGGTGTTTAGTGATAGCGAGGAGCTGGCGCTGGTAGAGAACGTAATAAAAGGGCAGGGCGAGGGAAAATCTGTGCGTAGTGTTTGTGACCAGCTAGCAAATAACGACCTAAAAGAAACCACACGTTTGCAGAATAAATACCGAAACATGCTGACTAAAAATCCAGACCTTATAGAGAGGGCTAGGTCAAGTTTGTATGGTAGCGTAGCGGGGGCAGAGAAGAAACGCTTTGGAGAGCTGGAAAGCTTAGGTAAGGCATATGCGAGCTTGGGGCAAACTCAAGGATGCTTGGACGGAGGGATATTGAGTAAGGCGCACATAAATTCAGGTGAGGGACAAGTAAATATGGACAGTTTACGCGCAAAGCTAAGCAGACCACAGTCAGACACTGGCAGAGGTGCAACAACAGACAGAGTACACGTACGCAATGTGCTTAAAATGCCCCTTCAACAATCCTCAAAGCTGACAGATGGAGAGATTAAAAGCTTGTTTTTGGGGCTGGTGCGTTTGGTAAAGAGCTCTGCCGCGGAGGAAGTTTCGCTCGAGCTCAAGCGCGAGTGCGAATTTGCCAACTCTACCTTGCGTAATACTCTAATAGATCTGCGTCGCAAGGACATACACATGGCAGGGCTTAAGGAACAAAATAGTGTATTGGTTACACAGGTTAAGCAACTAAGTGACTCGCTTGCAAAAGTGCGAAGCGAAAACTTGGATTTCAAGCTCAAGGTAGAGAACTATGCCACAAGCGAGAAAATGGATAAGTTAAGAACGTTTTTATCTGGGTTAAAAAAGCCAGCAGAGACGGTGGGCGTATAGCGACTGAAACAATGTTTTATACTAAGAGGAATTCATCGGGCTTCCCCTGGAGTCGATTTATAATTGTCTTGTAAGGGCGCGTCTAAAAATGTTTTGTCTATAGATGGCTTGGATGCACTAAAGGAGAGCCTCACTTTTATATAGTCAATAAAAAAGCAAAGGTAAAATAATACTTTTGCTTTTTTTTGTTAAATTTGATAGAATGAATAGGCTTGGAAAAGAGATTGGATTAGTTATATTAAGAGGGAACTATTTAATGAAGCTATGTTGTGTTGCGGGCAATACTTCTACTGCTGTATTGTCTGAACAGATAAAGTTGATAGGTAAAAAGCTGGACTTAGGTCGTAAGCAGATTGTGATTGTGCCCGACAGATTTTCGGTTAGCATGGAACGACTTTTGTTAGAACGCCTCAACTTAGAGGCTAGTTTTAATATTGAAGTAGTTAGTTTCATGCGACTCGCGTATCTGTGTTTGCCATCAGGGTATGAGCGCGATGTTTTGAACCCGTTGGGCTCGGCAATGATTGTTCAGATGTTAGTCAGGCGTCATGCTAGTGAACTGAAACTCTTTAAACATGCTAGTTCGGCTGTGGGTTTTTCCACGGAAATTGCCCGCACCATTGCTAGCTTTAAAAGCAGTGGTATTACAGTGGAGCAGGCACACACAATCCTTATAGGGCAAAAAGTTGGTTTAAATCCAGATAAAATGCATGATATAGTTCTGCTATACTCGAAATATGAAGAATATGTAAAAACGCGCTACATAGATACAAATAATCGCATGGATGTATTAGAAAAGAATATAGCTACTAGTAATTTTTTTGATAATAGCGATGTTCATCTCTGTTGTTTTAATGACTTAACCACACAAGGTTTTGGTGTGTTGAAAGAGCTTATTTCGCGTGCTGGCAACGTCAGCGTGGGCGTATTGAAACCCTTGCCCGAACAAAAAAACAAGAGTGTGTATTATCAAGATTTCTATCACAAGATAGCAGCACTGGGCGCAAAGATAAAAGCTGGATACACCGAAGTTGTTGCCAATTCTGCCTTGGTTGGTGATCGTAAGTTTGTGCTTGAGAACTTGTTTAGCTACCCCAACCCAAGCTATTCGGGCAATAAAAATGCATCGTTTGGCTTTTACAAAGCTGCGCACCCCAAAGCTGAAGTTGAGTTACTAGCACGTTTTGTTAAGGAGCATATTGTAAACGGCGGCAGATACAGCGAGGTTAGCGTGGCATGTGCCAGCTTAGACTCATACGCGCCGATAATCGAGAGCGTGTTTAGGCAATTTGAAATTCCGTTCTATTCCGACATTGATATTCCTCTGACCGCAACTGCTGTATACAGGCTTTGCGAGAGTGCTATAAATGTTGTGGCTAAAAACTATCGACAGGCAGATTTTTTTAACTTTGCTAAAAACACATTATCAGGCGCTGAAAGGTCAAAGGTATGCAGACTTGAGTTGCTTGCCATGAAGTTTGGTTTGGAGGGCAATAGGCTGATTAGGCCACTATCAGAGACTCTGCCAAAAGGCGTTAGTGTTGACGCCGAGCTTGAAGCTATAAGAGATGGCTTGGTAAGTCCGCTCTTGGCGTTTGGTAAAAACCTAAAAGGAGCAAGCGCTGTTGGTGATATATGCTCTGCTATCTTGCGTTTGACAGAAGGCTTGAACGTTAACGAAAAACTTGATGCTTTAAGCGTAAAATTCTTGCAGGAAGGAAAACTAAAGCAAGAGAGTGTGGCGCGTCAATCTGGCGAGAAACTTAGATTACTTGTAGACCAAATATCCCAAGTGCTTGAAAAAGAAGAAATGAACGTAGCTGACTTTAATTTGTTGTTCGGCGCGGGTGCTGCAAGTGTAGGCATAATGCCGCTACCTATGAGCGCCGATTCGGTGTTTGTGGGGCAGATAAATTCGAGCGTATTTATGGAGAGTGAGCTAGTGTGGGTATTGGGCGCGACAGCTGACGCATTCCCTTCGTGCTTACAAGATGTAGGGTTGATATCGGATAGAGAGATGTCTGTAATAAACAATAAGTTTGCTTTAGCGCCGAGCGTTAGGCAGACAAACAGACTAGCCAAGCAAAACGCACTGGAGCTCTTGACCTTGGGTACGCGCAGGTTGTGTATGTCATGTCCGGAGGGCGTTAAGGGAGCAGAGGTTACTCCATCAAGCGCATACCTACAGTGTGCTAAAAGTTTAGGAGTGCGTATAGTTTCGGCTGAAGATATATATGCAAGCTCGCTTACTGACGCAAGCGGAATTGAGCGTGCCTTCACGCTTTCTGCCACAGCGCCCGCGCTTAGGCGGTTTAGCTATGAGCTGCGTGCACAGGCAGATGGGGCGGGCATGCTTTCGCCAGATGCAGGCAGTGTGCGCGAGTTGCTTTTACTCGGCAAGCACAAAAGCGTTACTGAACTCGTGCTTAAAAACATTTTAGGGTCTCAGGAAATGAGGGCGCTACCAAATGCTAACGAGGCATTCTTCAAGGACAATGCAGTTAGAGTCACCGAAGTCGAGCGTTATTTTGAATGTCCTTATAAGCATTTTGTGGACTATGGGCTAAGGCTTGCCGACAACAAAACCTCTAAGGTAGAGGCAATGGATGTAGGAAACATCTTGCACCGCGTTGCTGAGCTTTTTGTTGTGCAAAATAAAGATAAGGTGCTAAGTAGCGATAAGGTGGAGTTAGCTGCTAACAAGGTTTTTGACGGCACTCTGGCTGAGCAGGATTTCAGGCGGTTTGTGCTGGATGCCAAAAACGAGTTTGTATTAGCTCAGTTACGTACTGAAGCAGTGCGTCTATGTGGAGCTATAAACTACCAGAATACACATTCGGCTTTTAAACCAATTTTACTGGAGGCATCATTTGGGCAGAGCGAGAGCTTGCCAGAGTTTAAGCTTGCAGTGTTAGGCAAAGACATAACTGTGCGTGGAAAGCTGGATAGAGCAGATAAATGGAAGGGCAAATACAGACTGATAGATTACAAAACGGGCAGGGCTTCGGCGAAGTTTAGTCTTGTGGATTTATATCTGGGCAAAAAACTCCAGTTGTTTATATATCTGCATGCTCTTACAGCAAACACTACTAATACTGCAGGTGGAGCGTACTATTTTCCTATTATCAATGATTTTATTACTGAACGCGGAGCTAGTGAGTATGCACGCTTTAAGCTTTTGGGGGTTGCTGAAAAAGAATTGGATACATTACTTGCTCAGGACGACCAGGTCGAGTTTGAACACCCGAGCAGTGACATTATCCCGTTTGATATCAGCATAAGCAAAGAGAACGTTGATGCAGGTGAGATTAAAGTGAATCATAACAATGCTCACCTTAGCGGAGTTGAGTTTAAGGCATGCTTAAACTATGCGCGCAGTGTGTTTACGGGTGCTCTGGCTGAGATTATGGAGGGTTATATAGAGCCTAGCCCGCTTTCAGGTGAATGCGAGTATTGTGCTTATCGTGGCATTTGTCGTGTAGAGTTGAAAGAGAGTGCG
>JGI996J12353_1000281_pt1 | contig 13976 bp, 15 predicted proteins | sample IntmicLarv5ML5BL_FD_12353 | JGI IMG/M metagenome (IMG submission 12353) | reverse complement strand
GGGCCCAGGTCGTTCAGAACATAAGGTCGGGCAATGGGCTATATGAGCTTGACGGCTACTATTACACCCCCCCTTGGGGATACATGCTCGCATTCATATCCTCCATTGGGGATTTGGTCGGCATAGGCGACCTTGGGGCCAGGGTGCTTGATGCGCTTCCCATAGAGGAGTACAATGGGTGGTATGTCACAGCGACGGTCACATCGATCTCGTTCAACCTCCTGGTCAAGATACCGATGTTCATGGGGGACGTTGTCGTGGCATACCTGATCAGGTGGATCGTGCTCCATATAACTGAGAATGTAAGGAAGGCGAACATCTCCTTTGCATTATGGTTCCTTTGCCCCTTGACCATGGTCGTAAGCTCCGTGAATGGGATGTTCGACACGTTCTCGGTGATGATGGTCCTTCTATGCGTGATACTGCTGATGAAGGACAGGTGCGCACTTGCAGGGATGATGTTCTCAATGGCATTCCTGTTAAAGTTCTTCCCTGCATTCTTCATATTCATATTCATAGCATATATAATCACAAGGCACAGGAAGGATGGGCTGATGGTCAAAAGATTGATCTCCGCGGCCATGGGGGCGATCATCGTGGTCGCCGTCATCCTGCTACCGAATATCCTGGACGGGACCTTATCGGACTGCTTCTCATTCCTGACGAACAGGGTCGACAGCGGACTGGGAAGTGGACTGGGGGCCATCGAGACATATGGCACCATGATGATGTACGTCCTGTTCCTGGTGGCATCTGCCATTCTCGCCTTCAAGTTGCATTCTGGCAAAAATGAGGATGGAATGCTTGACCGTAGGTTCATGGCCTTTATGCTGGTGAACACGGCAGTGCTGTTCCTGTACCCATCCACCCCTCAATATGTCCTCCTGCTCATCCCGTTTGTGATATACGCCATGATGTGCTTGGACACTGCTGTCAAGATCCCATACATCGCATTCTGCATAGGGTCCACCATATTCGCACTATCAAGCAACTTCATGCTGTTCCTATCCTTTGGCGCATATACGGATTTGATGTCCGTATCCTCCCTGATGCCGTTGATGGACTCCTTCCAACAACCGCTGATCCTTGGGATCACGGGAATGCAATTCATGTATTACGGGGGTGCGGTCGTACAATATGCTGCCACGATCTGCCTGTTCCTGTTGATGCTCACATGGGGCCGTCACGGAAGGACGGATGTATGGGGATCGTTGAGCATTGGATGGAAATGGCCTAGATGATGTCATTTTTGAAGGATGGCCAAGTGCAAAAAAAACAATTTCCCTTCAAGCATTCCATGATTTATTTCAAATGAAATAATTTAATCTGGCCCTCAGATAATGATTTATATTATATCCAAACTATTCCCTCCGATAAGACATGGTTGGAACGTGCACGGTAATAATTCCCACATATAATGAGGAAAAAAACATTGTAAACATGGCAAGATGCCTAAGAGGGCTCTACCCTGATTTCCACATCACGTTCATGGACGACAATTCCACAGACAGATCCAAGGAATTGATAGATGCCCTAAACGATCCGAAGACCAGGATCGTCACAAGGGATCCCGATGACAGGGGACTTGCCGCAAGCGTCCTACAGGGAATCGTCGAATCGAAAACAGAATACTTTATGACCATCGACTGCGACTTCCAACATCCCCCTACGGTTTTAGAGGACATGTTCAAGAGGATGGAGGAGGGGTGCGACCTTTGCATCGGGGTCAGAAGCAACAGGATGGCATTGGGCCTCATGAGATGGGCAGGGTCATGGGCAGGCGACATATTCGCCAATGTGTACCTATTCTGCATAGGGAAGAGGACCACCAAGGATGTGATGAGCGGGCTCATCGCTGGGCGCACCGACATGTTCATACCGGTGATAAGGGACAATTGGGACAAGTTGGAGATGCTGGGTTGGAAGGTCCTTTTAGATCTGTTGAAATTCGGACCACATGATATGGAGATTTCCAAATCGTATTATGTGTTTGAGAAGAGAGCGGAGGGAGAGTCCCATATCAGCCCTCGCGTCATTGCGACCACCTTCAAGCAATGTGGGCCGTTCGGACGTCTCTGTGCAAAGGTGTATTGCAAATTGAGAGACATAGAGTGCTGACTCAATCGGTTGCGACATGGTCCGATTGAGCCTCGACGATGGGCTTTGAGTCACGAATATGATCTACAGAGGATCTTAGCACCCAGTATGTGATCACTATCAAAAGGATGTTCCTTACGAACAGGAATACCATCTCCTCTGGATTGAAGATGGCCTCACGTGGGGGATTCACCGCCAGGTAGTTGAACATCGTAAGGGCCTCTGCCATTAGGAAGCTTACGAATACCTTCCTCTTGACCCTTCTATCCAGATTGGTCATCATCAACAGCAGGACCATTGGGAACAGCCATATCACATACTGCGCAGAGAAAACCTTCCCGACGATGACGAATATGGCCACGGCCACGAACGATGATGCTATCGCTGCGATCGCCCTATTGCCGTCATCGTCCCTTCCAGTCCTCTTCATCCAATGCATGAAATAAAGCATGAGCATGTAAAAGGCCACCAGCAATATGCATGTCACTGGAGTCAGATACGGTGCCACCGCATCCGGCCACGGCCCATTGATGTTATCAGATCCGAAATCGAATGTGAAACATACGGAGGTCAAGCCAAGCAAGGCTGCCATCGATATAATCGATGATGCCGTCGACTCATATTGCAACGGGCGATCCATATGGTACCCTATGAAGAATGTCATCACATCGGACCCTATCAGAACCAATGGGATGACGATGACGACCGCGGTTGCAACGAAGATCAATGCCCCTCGGACCATCTCCTTCCAGTCCCGGTCTATCAGAATGAATCCCATGAGCACTGGTAGGATAACGATGGGGTATAGCTTGGTCATGGTTGCGATGGCAAGCACCACCCAAGCCCATGTATACCTTTTCGTGATGAAAAGATAGAATGTCAACAAGGTCAAAACCATTGGGAACACATCATACCTGTCCACCACGAACTCCAACATCAGGACGACCATGGCCGAATATAACGCCATTGCGGTCAACTGGCTCCTTTTGAAGTGATCCGCTATCTTTGCGGATATGAGCAATCCGATTATTATGAATATGAACGCCTCCACGATGAATGCGATCCCATATCCATCAGGGTTGGAGGAGAACAGTCCAGGAAGGCCGATGAAGACGAATGCAAAGGGAGGGTACTCCATATCCGGTATGATGCCCTCCTTCAATTGCTCGACATACGGGAAGTACATTGCACTCACTTCGGAAGGGAACCCATCCCATCGGATGTACACCCAGAACAAGAGGGACAGCAACGCAAATGCCAGTATGAACTTAACTATGCCCCTATCATATCCCCTAAGAAGGCCGGTCACATACATTACAGTTCAGAATCCTATTTAATGATTATGTTCTCACCACTTTTACCATGGCAAGTAGATATCATGCCCCATTCTACGAAGAGACGGCATCATACTGTGAAGTTGCAATCCACGCCTCTCCATGACTTCACGCCATGTGGGTCGAACATGAAGTCTGTCAACTCTGCGCCAGCCTTCTTCAATGCCTCTGCCACCTGCGGCTTCTTGTCATACTCACATATGAAGTACATGAATCCTCCACCACCAGCACCAGATACCTTTCCACCGATTGCGCCATTGTTCCTTGCTATGTCGTAAAGCTTGTCAATATGCCTGTTGGATACGTTATTGGAGAACTTCTTCTTGTATCCCCATGATGTGTCCAAAAGCTCACCGGTATGCTCTATGTCCCCTTTCCTCAATGACTTTCCTATGTCCTTGGCCAACACCTTTGACTTATCCAATGCCTCGATGTTGGATCCCGTCTTTGAGGACTCCATCTGTGAGTTGATTATATCTGCGGAATCCCTTGAGATCTTGGTATAGCATAGAACTGAGCGACATTGGAGCTCGTCGACTATGCTGCTATTGATGCTTACAGGCTTGACCTCCACGTCGTTCCCTTTTATATTCAGGAAATTGAATCCGCCAAAGGCTGCGGCATACTGGTCCTGCCTTCCTCCCTTCAATCCGATCACCTCCCTCTCCAGATGATATGACAGCTGAGCCGTCTCGGTCATGGTCATGTCACGGCCGATCCAATTGGCTATTGCCGAGATCATTGCCACCATCATGGTGGATGAGCCCCCTAGGCCAGAGCCGGCGGGGACATCGGAATGGATCTGCATCTTGAAACCTTTGTCCAGTTCAAAATAGTTCGCAACCGCCTTTATCAGGTCCATGTTGCCATCCAATTTAAATGGACCATTCTTCAACGACGCCTTGTATCGACCGTAATAGTGGGACTCTACGGTCATGTCCATCTCCTCTACAGGGGTCAGCGTGCAATACGCATATTTGTTGATAGTCGTGTTGAACACACAGCCCCCCTTTTCAGAGGCGTATGGATCGACATCGGTGCCGCCCCCTGCGAGGCCTATCCTAAGCGGCGCCCTTGATCTAATGTACTCCGTCATATGCTGTCCCATCCCATCCCAAGTCGCTGGATTGGTTATATCCTGCGACTTAACAATCGTTACCTGTATAGTTAATGCTTATAATATTATTGCCCAACATGCCTTTTTAAATTGCTGGATTTAATATAAAAATTTTACATTACTCCATAATTAAATCGTTGTTCATCGAATATGCCTCAACTCTTCAACTGGCCTTCGGTTTTTCAACCCCATATTTGAACACAAAATATTTGCTCAACACCCAATTCAGGATTATCTCCACTATGCTCGTTACTATCTTAGCGACGAACCCCTTGGTCTCAAACAGGCTCTGGTCCAACCCAATGGCGATCAGTATCGGAAAAAGCACGGCTGCGACGGCCAATGTGAGTATCCTTGAGGCTATGAACGAGATGAACTCCCTGGTGATGACGGATCTTTCAATGGATTTGCTATTGAACACCATCCATTTGTTGGCCGCGAATGCGAACATCACTCCGCAGACCCACGAAAGTATGTTGCTCGGGTTGAGACCCACGCCTACCCATATGAACAAAGCATAGGTAAGCCATGTGACCAGAGTGGTGAACCCTCCCCAAATGACATATAGTATAGGCTCTCGATGCTTCTCCATCATGTCGTCAACAAGTCTCATCGAACAAGCCCCTTATCATATTGTCGATACGGTCAAATGATATAATATCTCCTATCACATTGCTATGGATGGAACAATCGACTATGCCTTGATATCATTCTGCATATTCAATATCCTCAAAGATACTCATCTTTGTCCGCAACCACAAGCTTCTTTTTTTTAAGCAAAAACGAGGCGATGAAGCTCACACCGATCACGATGAGGATGAATATCATGCTGTTGCTGCGTGCATCCCCTTCGGTGAAGTATGTGAAGAACGCCCCATAGAGAAGCATGATGATGCCATATTTCACAACACAGCCTATCACTATGTAAACCATGGATTTCCTTAGATCCCATCCTGCGATCTTTATGAAAGCGCCTGAGAATGGTATCATCGGTGCCACCCTGTTGATCAACAGCAGACGCTCATCGCCCAAGATCAGGAAGTTGACGTACTTGCCAACCGCATTCTCGATGAATCTGGGCACCTTGAGGTGGCTCACCACGGTATACAGGACCATGACTCCCAATATCTCTGCCACCGATGCGGCAGCGATCAAAACCAGTCCATATGGTATCGAGGGGTTGTCCATGTATGCGATGGTGAAGAACAATTCTGGCAACGTTGGAACGAGTATGGCATCGATGAAGAACAATAGGAATATGAACACCACCATACCAATGGAGCCAAGCGGCTCGAAAATCCCTAGAATCCAATCAGTGATGCCGAATATGATAGCCACCCCTTAACTGTTCTCGCCGGTCCTGTCCATCCTAGCTGCAATCCTGGACATGAACCTTTCGAATCCGAAATCCCCCATGACCCCATCCGGGCCTTTCCTCCTCAGGACCAGGGCGACACCCACTACCGCGATGGTCGCCCCGACGAAGTCACTCAGGATGTCCCTCAATGTATCATAGACGGAGTATGACATGTACGTTTGTTGCAAACCGTTGTCTATCGCCCACTCCACCATCTCCCACACGTTGCCAAACCCATAGCTTATGAATAGTGTCATGAAAAGCATTGGGAAATAACCCAACTCCACACGCTTTGTGTACGTCTGGATGGCACAAAGGCCAACGAATACTATCATGGTCAGAACTATGCTGGATGACATATGGGCAATGACATCCCAATTGCTGACCGACATGTATGTGCCTATGTACAACGACAGCGAATGAAGGTACATCAATGAGGTTATCACTCCGATGAACCAGTATGGGGTCCACAGGATTCCTGTGACCCTGAAAAGCGGCAAGATCACAGATATCGCCGCAAGTACCAATGCGGTGTTGATTATGTAGCCCTTCGAATGCTCTGCAGTACCCATTCCCATCATCGTTCCGATGACTATCAATATGAAGAACATGGGTATCATGAAAAGAACGATGATGTCAATCCTTCTTTGACGGTTTAAGTCACGGGTCATTTGGATTCCTCCAGCACGCAGGAGCTATGTATTTGGAAAATCTTGTTGCGAACAAATGATCGGTATGCGATGAAGCTGGCGGCCACTATTGAAACGAAGGTTGCCCCCAACATCTGACCGATCCAGAAATTGACCTCTTCGTCAACAAACCCAAGGCCGATCGTGTGCATGTCGTCAATTAGATGGTACATTCCGAATACGACGGCATTGGCAACCGAGAATGAGATGAAAATCAGGCATATCACATACATCGACCGATCCAATCTGACACTGCTGTATGCGACCATTCCTGTGAGCACCATCCATCCCAGGATCACTATTGAAGGCGTGGTGATGAACAGCAATGCGACATCAAAATACCCGAACACGCCACTGTAAACCACAATAAGGGATATCATTAATGCCAAATCCAACATGAGCATGGGCTTCAATGAGACGCGCCTCCCCCTTATGTCTTGCATGACGAACGTCGCAATCACTGCCACTGCCACCGTTGCGGTGACGTACAGCTCGCTCCTCAACTCCCTTAGTCCGACTGCCAGGGCCAACAGATATGTTGCGAATGACATTGCATATTTCAAACCCCTGGCCACGCCGTTGGAATGCCAGCCCTGTTTAATAATCTTTTGTATAACGCAGCATTCCAAGTCATATTGACTGTTCGAAGTGAAAACCCATGAGATTCGATAAGGATGTGAAGCGGTTTGATTCCTATCGATCATGCATACGCCTTTGACCTCCATAACATAGGCACCACAGCAATCGAGGTTGCAACAAGGAAATCGGAGGAACAGCTGGTTGTGAAAGCCAATATTCCGTCAATAAACTTGAAATGGATGTCCTCAAGGTCCTTGATGGATGACAAATGCCGAAACGAGATTCATTGGCTGACCTTCCATCGGATGATTTGTACGGCATGGTGGCCTCACATTGCCACCAAGGTCGCAAATGGATCACGATCCATGTGTTGTGACCATTGTCTTGACGATCTGTTCCTCCTTCGTATGGCCACTCTGGCTTTGGTTCAATGTGTGACGTTTGCCCTTTTTTTCCATATGTTGAACATCCCTACGGAGGGCCATCCATGGAGGTCGCTCATGCATAGGGGCTTTCATATGTCCACAAACCATTCCCTTGGAAATTTACAAAAAAGACCATTATCTAAATCAATATATACTAGCAGCAAATAAGGAGAATGCTCAATAGAGCCGATGAATGATGACGGCCTTAAAGCCGGAAAGAGGTAATAAATATGTCAGTATTTGTAAAGTTCGACACGCCAAAGGATGTTTCAGACAAGGCATACAACTTGGCGGAGATCGCAAGGGACAGCGGAAAGATCAAGAAAGGAAGCAACGAGGTCACCAAGGCCATAGAGCGCGGTGACGCGGCAATCGTCATAATGGCGACCGATGTGGACCCCCCTGAGATCCTTGCCCATATACCCTCCCTCTGCGAGGAGAGGAACGTCGCATACGTCTATGTTTCCAGCAAGGCGGAGCTAGGCGCCGCAATAGGCTTGGAAAAACCAACCGCATCCGTAGCGATTATCGATGTCGGAAGGGGCAAGCCAGTGTTCGAAGAGATTGTAAATGCAGTCAAATCGTTGAAGAACTGAAGGTGATTTGAATGGTAGATTCAGACAGCATTCCTTCCGAAGTGGTCGAAATCATAGGCCGCACGGGAATGACTGGTGAAGCAACCCAGGTCAAGGTACGTGTCCTAGACGGACGTGACAAGGGAAGGATAATCACCAGGAACATCATGGGACCGGTCAGAATGGGCGACATCTTGATGCTTAGGGAAACGTCCAGAGAAGCGAGAAAGCTTGGAATGGGCAGGTGAATTCAATGGTTGAGGAAAGGATTTGCTCATTTTGCGGAACCAAGATAGAGCCTGGAACAGGCAAGATGTACGTCAAGAAGGATGGGACCGTCCTGAACTTCGAGAGCAACAAATGCTACAAGAACATGGTCATACTCAAAAGGGTGGCAAGGACCACCCAATGGACAGAAAAAGCCAAGATTGAGAAGCAGGCCAGGTTGAAAGTGCTCAAGAAGGAGTGATTTCCATGGCAATGGAGAGAACATACCTTATGATCAAGCCAGATGGCGTCCAACGCTCGCTTTGCGGGGAGATCATCTCCAGGTTTGAAAAAAAGGGATTGAAGCTTGTGGCCATGAAGTTCATGAGGATCTCGAAGGAGACCGCCGAATCGCACTATGGAGAGCACAGGGGAAAGAAGTTCTTCGACTCCCTGATATCCTACATCACGTCCGCACCTGTGCTGGCAATGGTGTGGGAGGGTGAGAATGCGGTCGCGCTGTGCAGGGGCATGATGGGAAAGACCAATCCTCAGGAATCGCCCCTTGGAACCATAAGGGGCGACTTCGGCATGGTAACCGGGATGAACCTCATCCATGGGTCCGACTCACCTGAGTCCGCCCAGAGGGAGATCTCCATATTCTTCAAACCAGAAGAATTGATGTCATACGAAAGGACCTGCGACCAGTGGGTCTACGAGTAAACCCTTTAATCCATTTTTTGGAGGCAAAGGATCCATGGCTATAAGGCAACCCGTGGTGAGCGTGCTTGGGCACGTCGACCATGGAAAGACGAAGCTTCTTGATAGAGTCAGGGGGACCTCCGTCCAAGCCAGAGAGGCTGGATCCATAACGCAGCACATCGGTGCCACAGAGGTGCCGATAGACCATATCTACAAGATGTGCGCCAACCTCATCGGGGGAAAGAGGTTCGATGTTCCTGGATTGCTGTTCATAGACACGCCTGGACATCACTCCTTCGTCACATTAAGGGCGAGGGGCGGATCACTGGCAGACCTAGCCGTCCTGGTCATAGACATACGCGAGGGGCTGATGCCTCAGACGATAGAGTCCATAAGGATCCTTAAGCAGTACAAGACCCCGTTTGTTATAGCCCTGAACAAGATCGACACCATCCAAGGATGGATGGCCGAAGAAGGGGAGCCCTTCATAAAATCTGAGAAAAGGCAGCAGCAGCACACCATCGATGCGTTCAACGAAAGGATGTACAAGATCATGGAGCAGCTCTCCATCGAGGGCATGCCGTCGGACAGGTACGACAGGATTGACGATTTCACAAAGACAATAGCCTTGGTTCCGTTGAGTGCAAAGGAGGGTGTAGGCCTTGCCGACCTTCTTCTGATCCTTATAGGGCTGGCACAGAGATTCCTTGAGGAGCAGTTGAAGACCGCCGATGGCCCTGGAAGGGGGACGATACTCGAGATCAAGGAGGAGAAGGGGCTTGGCAAGACCATGGACATGATCCTGTACTCTGGAACAATAAAGAAGGGAGACACGGTGGCAATTGGCACCCATGGGATTCCCATTGTTACGAAGGTGAAGGCGATATTCAAGCCAAAGCCGCTGGACGAGATTCGAGACCCAAGGGACAGATTCGATTCCGTTAGGGAGCTCCATGCAGCAGCGGGCGTCAAGGTCTCATGTCAGAACATGGAGGGAGTCATAGCCGGAGCACCGCTAAGGGTGGTCAAAGGCCCTAACGACCCAAGCATATCCGAGCTTACGGAGGAGTCCAGCGTAAGGATAGAGGTCCAGGATAGTGGCGTGACCATAAAGGCGGATGCCATCGGCTCCTTGGAGGCATTGGCCTACGAGGCTAAGGCGGCGAACATACCGATTAGAAAGTACGGGGTGGGGGACATAACAAGAAAAGAGGTCATCGAAACGGCATTTGCCGATAAGGACCATCCCACCATACTCGGATTCAATGTTTCCATTTCAAAGGATGCAGAGCCTGAGGCCCTAAGCAAGGGCGTGAAGGTGTTCACGAACCAGATCGTGTACAGGCTCATCGAGGACTATGTGGAATGGACGGAGGAGTCCAAGAAGAAGACTGAGTCCGATAAAAGGGGGGAATTCTCATTCCCTGCGAAGTTCAAGATGCTTCCAGGCTGCATGTTCCATGCAAGCAAGCCTGCCATAATCGGGGTCAGGGTGCTTGCTGGAAGGATAAGGCCTGGCGAGACCTTGATTGGCACTGATGGGCAGGACCTAGGGAAGATCAGAAGCATAAAGGATGGGGAGGACTCCTTGAAGGAGGCGAAGCAAGGGGACGAGGTCGCCGTCGCAATAGACGGGGTGACCATTGGAAGACAGGTCGTCGACAACGACGTCATATACGTCAACCTGATAGAGTCGGCCGTCAAGCAGCTTGCTACGATGGACATCACCGAGGATGAGAAGATGGCCATGCAGGAGGTCATCGACATAAAGAGAAAGGGTGACCCATTCTGGGGGATGTGATCCATCTGTCGCCTTCCGAGCCTGCATCCGTTAAAAAAATGGCAGAGGAGATATACAACTTCTGCGACAACATGATGTTCGCAGTCGAGTCGGAGTTCAAATGCGACTTCGAGTTCGACAACATTGTCGTGTGCGGAATGGGAGGGTCCGCCATTGGTGGCGAGATCATCAAGAACTGCATAATCGACGAGATCGGGTTCCCAATTGTCATTCAAAGGTTTCCAGAACTTCCAAAATGGGTCAACGAAAGGACGCTTGCCATCATCTGTAGCTATTCCGGCAACACAAATGAGACGTTGGAGATGTTCGACCAGGCGTTGAAGAAAGGCTGCAAGATCGTTGCCATGACGTCCGGTGGCAAGGTCATGGAAATCGGAAGGGAGCACTCCATAACCATAATGGAGATGGAAAGGAACATACAGCCTAGGAGCTCCCTTGGCTATGGCATAGGGTACATGGCGCTGATAATGGACGTGGTCTGTGGAACCAAGTGCAGGGATGACATCATCAAATGCATGCCATCCCTTATGAAGTTCCGTGACAAGCTGTCCGAGAAGGGGGGCATAGCAGAGTCCATAGCATTGGCAACCCAGGACAAGATTCCGATAATCTATGCTGCAACGAACATATCCGCTGCGGCCACCCGATGGAAGAACCAGATCAACGAGAACTCCAAGGCCATATCCTTCGCAGGTGCGATACCGGAGTTCAACCACAATGACATAGCCGGATGGGCTGAAGGTGACCTAAGGGACAAATGCCTGCCGATATTCCTGTATGAGTCGTCGGCACCGAAGGCGACGAGAAGCATGATCAAGGCGGCGATATCCTCCCTTGAAGGTTGGGGGCTTGAGGTCAATGTGGTCAAAATCAAAGGGAAGACGGTCATGGACAGGATGTTGAGGTCCATCATGATCGGCGACTATGTGTCCCTATACCTTGCGGCCATCCATCAAAAGAACCCGGAGGAGGTCGACTCCATAGCCGAGTTGAAGGAAAGGCTGAAGGCCCTTAACGACTCCCCCTCAAAACGTAACAGACGAAAGTAACGGACCAAACAGTCAGTCCCATGCATTATAAACATGGCTCCTTAGATTTGAATACGTAGTATTTGCTGAAAATCCAATTGAGGGCAATTTCAATTGAACATACTACGATCTTTGTAAACAACCCCTCAATTTCGAATAGAATTTGCTCGGGATAGGATCTTAACAGGATAGAAAACATAAGATTAGCCATTATACCTGTGACTATCCTGAATCCCATGAAGGAATAGAATTCCCTCAGCAATACTTTCCTTTCCATTGATCTACTGCGGAACACTATCAATTTGTTAACAAAGAATGCAAATAGGACTCCACATATCCAAGATAATATATTACTGATGTCAGGCCCTATATGGCACCATACGAACACCACATATGTGAGCCATGTGATCAGCACAGTGAATCCACCGCAAACCACATATGATGCACTTTCCCTATGCTCCTCATACAGTTGACTGATGCTCATATAAACGAAAAGCAATTATCAGCCCCATATATAAGTATGGGGGGAAAGTTTTCCTTCAAATTGGTTCTGATGGAAACGCTCATAGATAAATATATATTATAGTCATCGTTAGGGCAACATCACAGGTGTTCAAATGGTAGATTTTAAAGCCGTTGTAAACGATGCAAAGACTGGCAAGTCATACAATGTTGCCGTGTCAGGTTACCACGCGAACTCTTTGATAGGTAAAAGTATCGGAGAGGTCGTGGATGGAACGTTCGTGAATCTCCCCGGGTACAAGGTCAAGATCACAGGTGGAAGTGACGGAAACGGCACTCCAATGAGGGCTGACCTTCCAGGAAACAAGAGAAGGAAGCTTTTGCTCTCCGAAGGCCTCGGATTCCACGAGGTGTACAAGGGAGAGAGGAAAAGGACCGCCGTAAGAGGAAGGACGATCTCATCCGAGTGCGTTCAGATCAATGCAGTGGTCGTAGAGTATGGGCCAAACACCATAGAGGACATACTCAACCCGAAGCCGGCAACGCCTGCGACGGAGTAATCCTATGATAGTTCCAAAGCAGCCTGAGGTCAACATAGGCATGATTGGCCATGTCGATCATGGTAAGACCACCTTGACCAAGGCACTTTCTGGAGAATGGACAGACAGGCATTCCGAAGAGCTGAAGAGAGGCATATCCATACGCTTGGGCTACGCAGACGTCGCATTCTATAAATGTGGAGGCTGCGAGGGTGCAAAGGCCTATGGGACCTCTCCGAAATGCCTCACATGCAAATCGCAAACAGAATTCCTAAGGTCTGTGTCCTTTGTCGATGCACCAGGTCATGAGACGTTGATGGCCACGATGCTTTCAGGCGCAGCCCTTATGGATGGCGCACTGTTGCTTGTGGCCGCTAACGAGAAATGCCCCCAGCCTCAGACGAAGGAGCACCTGATGGCGCTTTCCATCGTCGGCATAGACAAGATCATAATCGTTCAAAACAAGATCGACATCGTCACGAAGGAACAGGCGATCGAGAACTACAAGCAGATCAAGGAGTTCGTGAAGGGCACGATAGCCGAGAACGCTCCGATCGTCCCCATATCCGCAAACCGTGGGGTCAACATAGACATGCTGATCGAGATGATCGAGAAGCACATAGTGTCACAGATCAAAAGGGATCATGAGGCGACGCCGCTTATGCACGTTGCAAGGTCATTTGACATAAACCCCCCTGGAACCATTCCAAAGAACCTTAAAGGCGGGGTGTTGGGTGGAACCTTGATACAGGGCACGCTTAAGACTGGCATGGAGATCGAGATCGTCCCTGGAAGGAGGGTCGAGGTCGCAGGAAAGGCAAGCTATGACAGGATCACCACAAAGGTCACATCGCTGCAGGCCGGAGGAAAGAGCGTAAAGGAGGTCTTCCCGGGAGGGCTCATTGCGATTGGCACATCATTGGACCCATCCATGACCAAATCCGACAGCCTCACTGGAAGGGTCATAGGAGTCCCTGGTCAAATGCCGAATGTGGTGAATGACTTCGTCATGAAGGTCACATTGCTGGACAGGGTCGTTGGATCCACGTCCGATATAATGGTCG
>JGI996J12353_1000280_pt1 | contig 14006 bp, 13 predicted proteins | sample IntmicLarv5ML5BL_FD_12353 | JGI IMG/M metagenome (IMG submission 12353) | reverse complement strand
GTTGGGACCGTTGTCCCAATACTATGAAACTTTCATCCTAATACAATGGGACGGTTGTCCCAACACTATGGGACAAACACTATCACTATTTCAAAATAGTGAAACTAAACGCCCTATCTTTATCGCTGTTGTTTTAATATGGGACAGCCTCGTTAATCTTTCTTTTAGTCGCTATAATTATTCGTTATCACTGTTGAAATCAAAGTCGAAGTCGAAGCCATCATCAAACATCATTGGGTCTGTAAAGTCTTCCAATTGGCGACGATCTTTCTTAGTAGGTCTACCAAGTCCTTTCGAACGGTCAACAAAACCGGAGATTCTATTCATTTCCAGTATTTCGTATTGCTCAGGAGGCGTGACGTTCTCTAAAAAGTCAGGCACGAGCTTAGCTCCCATTCTGCGCTCTGTCAAAGCAAGCACCTTGAAAGAATAGGTCACAGGTGGTTTACGAACTTGAATGATCTCACCCTCCTTTATCATACGGGAAGGCTTGATAGTTACACCATTAATCATGATGCGTCCCTTCTTACAGGCTTCAGCAGCGATGGTACGCGTCTTAAATATACGTGTAGCCCACATCCATTTATCTATTCGTACTTCGTTCATTATGCAACTTATTTATTGTTGTATTGATTCATTGTAATCTGTATCCCGGCAAGACAAAAACTGCGAACAATCTCGACAGCGAGCTTTACTTTCTCAGGCATAAGAGTTCGTTCTTCCGGTTCAAAAGGAGCCAAGACATAATCGGCCTGCCTTCCACGAGGGAAATTGTCCCCTATACCAAAGCGCAAACGACAGTATTGTTGAGTACCAAGAAGCTCCTGTATATTACGCAGACCATTATGACCCGCATCACTTCCCTTAGGCTTAAGACGCAATGTACCAAACGGCAAGGCAAGGTCATCAACCAAAACCAAAAGGTTTTCTACAGGAATATTCTCTTTCTGCAACCAATAACGAACAGCATGACCACTAAGGTTCATAAAGGTATTTGGTTTTAGCACTATCAAGTCACAATTCTTCACACGAAATCGTGCAACAGCCCCATAACGTTCCTCAGAAAAGCCTAAACCTGTATCATCAACCAGTTGATTAGCTATCCTAAAGCCAATATTATGTCGCGTCCCGATATATTCCGAGCCAATATTTCCAAGTCCGACTATTAAATATTTCATCTTATCTTATATTGAAAAGAAAAAGGGGAAAGCCACTCCATAGAATGCCCCTCCCCTTTTATATACTGTAAGTAAAAACTTTCTTATTACTTGTTGGCAGCAGCAGCAGCGGCAGCAGCACCACGAGCAGCACGAGTCAACTTAACCGCACATACTACAGCATTCTTAGCATTTACCAATTCAAGGTTTTCAAAGCTTAGAGCACCTACTTGAATAGTTTTTCCTAATCCTAAGCTATCGATATTGATTGTCAACTTCTCAGGGATTACAGGGTAAAGAGCTCTAACTTTAAGCTTTCTCATTTCAAGGCTCAACTTACCACCGGCTTTAACACCTTCAGAGTGACCAACCAAAGCAACAGGAACATCAATTACGATTGGTTTGTCTTCGAATATTTCAAGGAAGTCAACATGAAGAATTTCGTCAGTCACCGGATGGAACTGAATATCTTTCAATATCGCCTTTACTTTTTTGTTTCCTTTAATGTCTAAATCAATGATAAAGATTTCAGGAGTATAGATCAATTTGCGTACGCTTTCTTTTGATACGACAAAGTCAGTTACAATAAGACCTTTATTGTATTTTGTTTCTACGACTTTATCACCAGTGCTCAATGTACCAGCATAAGGCAAATCGAATGGCGAACTTCCGTATAATACAACAGGAATTAAATCTTCTCTACGAAGTGCTTTTGTTGCTTTTTTGCCAAGATCAGCTCTTGGGCTTCCTTCTAATTGAAATGTTTTCATTTTAAATGTTTGTTTGTGTTACTCAAAATTAGTGCTTCCTAATTTCCCATCACACCATGTTGTGTGTTAAAAAGCGATGCAAAATTACATCTTTTTTTCATTCACACAACTAAATACATGCGAAAAAGAGCCAATTAACGTCTATCTAAATTGGTAATAAACACAATCATACACAAAAACGTCACCTTTCGGAATATTTCGTTCTCAATTTTTGAAGAGAAAAAGAACTCGCAAAAAGAATGGACACTTACAGTCTGAGTTAAACTATATGATTACTTTTGTAAAAAAACGAAATGATAGATTTTATCACAGCTTGTGATTATCTTGGAACATTTGCTTTTGCAATAAGTGGTATAAGATTGGCTTCTGCCAAACACTTTGACTGGTTTGGAGCTTATGTGATTGGCTTAATTACTGCAGTCGGAGGTGGTACTATTCGTGATATATTACTAAACACCACGCCTTTTTGGATGGAACAGCCATCCTATTTAATAATCTCCGGTCTTGCTCTAATCTATATCATCATTTTTAAGAAGTATCTTATACACCTTAATAATACGTTGTTCACTTTCGATGCTATCGGACTCGGACTGTTTACCGTCGTAGGCATAGCCAAAACTTTGGACTTTGGCTTCCCTATGTGGGTTGCTATTGTAATGGGTACTATAACAGGTTCTTTCGGGGGAATGTTGCGCGATACCTTCATAAACGAGGAACCTCTTATTTTCAGAAAAGACATATATGCCCTCGCCTGCGTACTTGGGGGAATTGTTTATTTCACATGTACACTTTTTAAAATCGATTTGGCAATTACACAATTTACTGCCGCTATTACAGTGTTTCTCACCCGTGTAACAGCAGTGAAGTATCATATAAGTCTACCCGTCTTAAAAGGGGAGGAATAAGACTAAATAAATTGCTATCTTTACAGCTTTATTAAAAACATATTTAAAATATAAGATGAATACATTGCAGGAAAACGCATCTATCCTACTAATTTACACTGGTGGTACTATTGGGATGATAGAGAACTCCGATACAGGCATATTAGAATCTTTCAATTTCGAACACCTAAAGAGCAATGTACCAGAATTGAAAAAATTAGGGCATCATATAGACTCCCTACAATTTGACCCACCTTTAGATTCCTCGGAGATGGGTCCCGATTCATGGAAAGACATTGTAAAAATAATATCAGATAATTATCAGAAGTACGACGGCTTCGTTATATTACATGGCACCGACACTATGTCCTTTACTGCTTCGGCATTGAGCTTTATGCTTGAGAATCTTAGCAAGCCGGTAATACTTACAGGATCCCAACTTCCTATAGGAATGCTACGTACCGATGGTAAAGAAAATCTCATAACGGCTATAGAAATTGCTGCCGCCAAAGAAAACGGAATGCCTATCATACCGGAAGTTTGTATCTTTTTTGAGAACTCACTATTCCGTGGTAATAGGACAAGGAAAGTTAATGCTGACAACTTCAATGCATTCCGCTCATATAATTATCCGACATTAGCGCAAGTTGGTATTTACATTAAATACGACACAACACAGATTTATCACCCTGTTTTGCGCAAGCCATTAAAGCCGCACTTTCTATTAGATCGCAATATTGCGATACTGAAGTTATTCCCGGGCATCTCGCCACAAGTAGTAGAGAGTATTTTAAATATTCCAGGCTTGAAGGGTGTTGTGATGGAGACTTTCGGAAGTGGAAATGCGCCATGTTTTGAATGGCTATTGAAGATGCTTAAAGATGCAGTAAGCAGAGGTATCATAATTGTTAACATCTCACAATGTTATGGTGGACATGTGGAAATGCACAGATACGAAACAGGTCATAAGCTAATGGATGCCGGAGTTATCAGTGGATACGATTGTACAACCGAAAGTGCGGTAACAAAACTTATGTTCCTATTTGGACATGGGCTATCAAGAAACGAGATTATTGAATATATGAGTTGTTCTCTCATAGGAGAAATTACAATTCCGGATCATACCACACATAATGGCTAAGATTAAGGGTTGATGAAAAAGAGTGTGAAGTGGAAATATTAAATAAAAAACTAACATTTATGAGTCTGGCCAGTGGTAGCAGTGGAAACTGTTATTATTTCGGAACAGATAAATATGGCATATTATTGGACGCTGGTATAGGCATCCGCACAATAAAGAAAGTCTTAAAGGAAAAAGGAATCGACTTTGCTAAAATTATCGCTGTATTGGTAACACACGACCATGCAGATCACATAAAGACAGTGGGCTGTTTAGGGGAGAAATATAATATTCCGATATACAGTACCGAAATGGTACATAAAGGAATAGAGAACAGTCGATACGTTGAAGAGAGACTTTATCAGTCAAGACAAGTTATAGAGAAGGAAGTTTCTTTTCAAATAAGAGACTTCAAAATTACAGCATTTGGAGTTCCTCATGATAGTACTGACAATGTTGGTTACCATATAGAATATGGAGAGCAACGTTTTACTATTGCTACAGATGTAGGTCATATTACAGACACAATAAGTAAGTATATTGGCATGTCCAATTTATTAGTTTTAGAATCAAACTATGACGAAGAAATGCTCAAATTCGGTTCATATCCAAGTTTCCTCAAAGAAAGGGTATCTTGCTCCACCGGACATTTAAGCAATCGTGATGCAGCTGAATATCTCGCAACACATTATACTCCCCAGCTAAAACATGTTTGGCTTTGCCACCTAAGTAAAGAAAACAACCATCCCGAATTAGCATATAAAACTGTGGATATAAGACTATTCCAAGAAGGGATACGAGTAGGCAAGGATATATTCGTTTATGTACTGAAACGTACGACACCATCAGAGCTATTCGAATTCGAATAGCAAAAAGGGTAGAAAAGAAAAAGAATGCTTGCAAAGAAGAAAAAAACATATATCTTTGCACCCGCATTGATAAAGAAAATGACTCGGTAGCTCAGTTGGTAGAGCAATTGACTCTTAATCAATGGGTCGAGGGTTCGAGCCCCTCCCGGGTCACTTTAAGGTAGTTATCTAATAGATAGCTGCCTTTTTTTATGTCGTTTTGTCTGGATTTAGGTGCGGTTTATGCAGGTTGTTTTAACCCATGTTTTAACCATGAGTACAACAGTAAATGTAATTTGTTTCAAAGGTAAAGTGCTAAAAAAACAACGAGTCACAATTAATTGGGATTAATCTTTTAGACCACATGATAATAACAAATGAAGGTTATTACAGTTATGCGGATGAAAGGAGATTGTGAAAATATTTGTTTTATATGAAGTATCAATGCTTTTGTCTATATTTGTGACACTTTCAGAGCATCTAAAGAGTTAGAGCAGGAAGGACATAAATTTTACGAAAGCGTTATTGAAATTATCCTTATTCATCAAATCTCGCACATTTGAATATTACACAGGGATGATAGCAACAACGCTCACGTCTATTGTTATATACCTATCTACGGATAGATTATATACCTTATGGCGTGGGCAACTGTTGCTTATTCTGTGTAATGGGTTTTGCGAGAACCTGATGAATAGAGTAAGCTTAAAATACAGTTCCCACGCTTTTTTTATTTTATAATTTCTTCTTTAGGGGACAGGAGATAAAATAATTTTATGTGAATATGAAGAAATTGTTTTTGTTGTTTGCTGTTACATTACTTTTCGTTGGTTGTGAGAAAAAAGAAAAAGTCAATACTAATACAGACTTGGAGTTTTATAAAATAGCAGAAAAGGACGGGTTAGAGATTAAGAGTATTTTTTTTGCAGGAGAGAACACAGATATGGTTCTTCTTTCTGGTATAAAGAACGGGGATGCATGGATTGGTTTATTTGATAACACTACGGGTAATGAAGTACATGTCTGGACAGGGGATGGTGGACGCTATTATTTTGATATAGGGTTCTTAACAAGTGATAATGGACAATATGGACCTAGACCAGACTTTTCTTTTGTGTTAACGTTTAATTGGGGATATGCTTTTTCAGGAGAATTGAAACAGATAAATGGGACGGATACGAAGCAAGGAATCGTGATTTTAAATAAGGAAACATCTGAAATTATTATTGTCAGTGGCCCGTACAGTGTTTGGCCTTTAGGTGAATATATGCAGGGGTACTATGATGACGATAGGGTAATAATCTCTTCTAAAGGGGATGTTATTGACTCAGTTATAGGTGAGAGGGTTTATTCTGACGGACAGGAGATTTTTTTTTATACTGGATTTAAAGAAGGAAGAAAGCCGTGGTTGGCTTTGTTAAATTCAGACATGGAGCTGATAGAAGAATGGGTTGGTGGCGATGCATTAGAAAGGAATCGAAAGATTGACTTAGGATATGGAGAATATAGAAATTTTGCAATTGATTATTTTTCTATTAGTTATCCTATCTTGAAAACGGAATATGGTTATGCTGTATCTCCTCGTTACACTAATCGTGACTCTTATGATTATTATTTTGGAGATTTGTTTTTGTTGAATGAGGGGAATGTATTTATTTATACATCTGAACTTGGTCGGAATAGTATAAGTGAAATATATAATTGGTATAATGGAAGTGTTGTTTTCCGCGATGGGGATAATTTCTCTATGATTTCTCCAGAGGGAAAGATACTTGGGGCATTACCTTATTTTTATATAGGAAATGCTTCCTTGAAAGCTTTATCATATACTGATGCGATTGTTGCTTCAGGAGGAGGAGCCTATCGTCGTAATTTCGAAAAAAATGAAAGGCTTTGGTCTGTTAATTTTTCTGACTATATCACTATCCAAAGCGATGCAAGATTAACACCTAAAATAACTGACAAAGACGCTAACACGATAATCTATGAGTTGGATATTGTGAATCGTGACGGAAGTAAGCAAGCATTTAAATGTGAGATTAATATAAATACAGGAGCAGTGAAAGTCTTGTAATAAATAAAAACAGATAGTATGAAAAATATAATATTGCTATTAGCTACATTGTTTTGTATCGGATTGACTTCGTGTGATGGTGTCGAAGATGACCCTAAGCCAGAAGAACCGCAATCGCCATTTGAGCTATATCTTAAAGAGTTGAAAGGATATAATATCAAGGATACTGTTGGCATAGAATGGGAGACGGTAAACAGACTAATAATTAATGATTCTGAACCATTTATCATTACAGGAATAAAACAGAATAAGTTTTGGTTTTGTTTGTATGATAATGTTGCAAAAAGAGAAATAGTCGCAATCAATGGTACGAAAGATATCGAACGAACACGAGATATTCATTTTGGATATGGAGAGTATAGGAGCATTGATTTACAGAGAGTCGCTTGTCAACTGCTCAAAACAGAATGGGGGTATGCTGTAACTTCGCTTAGCTATTATGAGAGTTATCGTATTTCTGATGAATTACTTTTAATAAATAGAGGGAACGTGTATTCTTACCCTTTGGAACAAGCAGAAAGTTGGAAAGGTTGTTTTAATTGGTATAATGGAAGTATTATTTTACAAGAATTTCTTGATAATGAAGCTTATACTTATACCGTTATTTCTCCAGAAGGTGAAAAGATTGAAGTCTTTGAAAAAGTTCCACCTTTTGATAGTATTTTGAAATTCATTTCATACTCTGATATTATCGTAAATTCTTTTTATGGTTATGATTTAAGCCGTTATGATTTTGGAAAAGATGAATATATATGGTATATTAATTTCCGCAATTATGTGACAATTCAGAGTCATGCACAAGTTTCACCGACTTATACTGATAAAGATGCTAATACGATTGCTTGTCAGTTAGATGTCTTGAATTATGACGGAAGCAAAGAGGTACACAGATTAGAAATTGATATAAATACAGGAGCAGTAAAAGTATTATAAAACACGCCGTAAAAGAATGTTTTGACTATAAGTCACCTTACGGTAGTTAATAAAGAATAAAGCGAGATATGATATTTGAAGTTAAATGCTTTGAGTATTGTATCTCGCTTTTTATGAGATAGTTAAATAAATATTAATCAAACAATTTGTTTTAACCATTGCTTTAACCAGAGAAAAAGACATAGAGTAACCGAAATATTGAGGCTTGTAATGCGCTGGCAGAGAGAGAGTTAAAAAGACCGTTAATATTTTTCGGTTAATTTACAATGTCACTCTTAATCAATGGGTCGAGGGTTCGAGCCCATCCCGGGTCACTTAAAGGCAGTTATCTAATAGATAGCTGCCTTTTTTTATCTTCTTGTTCCATTGTTATGGGGCGACTGTGACAAATCGATGGCAAAAAGCGATACAAAAAAAATGTTCAGGTCGTACTATCTTTCCGACCTGAACATTTACTTAATTAAGTTATTGTGCAATAGTTTTTTTATGTCTTATCCTCCATAATATAGTGTCGATCCAGGTCCAAGAGGTATTCCGACTAATATCCACACAATTAGGAAAGCTAACCATATAATGAGGAATCCAAAAGAATAAGGCATCATTGTTGATATGATTGTACCCATACCGGAATTCTTATCGTACTTCTCAAAATATGCGATTATTAAGGCAAAGTAACTCATCATTGGAGAGAGAATGTTTGTTACGCTGTCTCCAACACGATATACTGCTTGAGAAAGTTCGGGAGAGTATCCCAAAAGCATAAATAAAGGAACAAATATCGGAGCCAATATTGCCCATTTAGCAGAAGCACTTCCCATAAAGAGATTAATAAACGCAGAGAAGATAACAAACAAAATTACTAAAGGAATCAAACCAACATTCATAGACTGAAGTGTCGACGCACCACTTATCGCTAATACGATTCCCAAATTACTCCACTTAAAGTACGCTACAAATTGCGCTGCGAAGAATACAAGTACAAGAAACGACACCAAACCTTTAAAGCTGTCCGTCATTCCTTTAATCACATCATTGTCAGACTTGAATTTACCTGTTATCGCACCATAAACAATACCGGCAGATCCTGCAACAAAGAATAAAACAGTAATAAATCCTTTTAACAGGGGAGTTTGCAAGATTGAACCGTCAGGGCCTCTAAAGAATCCGTCTTCAGGGATTAAGCAAGCAATGAAAAGTGCTGCCCAAGCCAAACAAACTATTCCGGCCCAACGAAGACCTTTGCGTTCTTTATCAGTTGGCTTCTCAATCTTTTCTGGTGCAACGCTACCATCATATTTACCTAAACGAGGTTCAACAAATTTATGTGTAATAAATGTTGCAGCAAAAGCTATAACAAAGGTTGATGCTGCCATAAAGTAGTAGTTAGCTGTAGGCATAACATAATAATCAGGGTCGATTATGTTCGCAGCTTCTGTTGATAGTCCGGCAAGCAATGGATCAATTGTTCCTATAAAGATGTTCGCACTGAAACCTCCACTCACTCCGGCAAACGCTGCTGCCATACCGGCAATAGGATGTCGTCCTACCGAATTAAAGACAACACCTGCGATTGGAATGATGAGCAAATAACCTATATCGGAAGCAACATTTGATATAAGACCTGTTAATACCATAATAAATGTAAGCATCGACTTTGGCGAATTTATCACCAACACTCTTACGGCAGCAGTAATAAGTCCGCTACTTTCAGCAATACCTATCCCAAGCAAAGCAACCATTACAATACCTAATGGTGCAAATCCGGTATAGTTGTCCACCATTTCAAGGACTATCTGATGAATACCATCTTTCGAGAGCAGATTTATAACATTAACCTGTTCTCCTGTACCAGGGTGAATCCCACCCCAATTCAACAAGCTGCCAATCCAAGAAAAAAGAAGAACAATTAGGGCGAAGCTACCAAATAACGTTGCCGGATGCGGTAGTGCATTCCCAACCCTTTCAATGAAACCTAAAAAGCCGGAATTTTTACTTTGCGTTTGCTGAGTTTCCATAAATTACAATGACGTTTAATAAATTTACCTATTAATTAAAATTTGATCTGAAAGGACACTAAGATAGTAAAAAATCTTGATTTTAATGGCAAGAATCAAAGGCCTACCCTATTATTTGGATTGGAAGATGCCAGCCATATTCATGAATTTTCATCTAACGTTTAGAGTCTTGAGATGAAATTATCGGAGAACAGCCTCTGTATATCAAGCTGATTTAAGCTATATTTACATGATTAATTATAACAATAAGAACTAAAGATCACAACGATGGACAACGAATTGACACCAATAGAAAAAAAGGCTTATTTCGCCTCAGGTTGCTTTTGGGGCACTGAATACTATTTCATGAAGGCAGAGGGAATGATTTCTACCACTGTAGGATTTATGGGCGGAGAAGTCGATGCTCCGGCTTACAAATTGGTTAAGGCGGGAGAAACCGGACATTTGGAATGTGTGGAAGCAACATACGACACAACAAAAACAAGTTACGAGGAATTGGTTAAACTATTCTTCGAGACACACGACTTCACTCAATTTGATGGTCAAGGACCTGACATCGGCTCTCAGTATTTGTCATGTATCTTTTATAATGACAGCAAGGAGAAAGAGATTGCAGAAAAGTACATTAATATATTGGAAGCAAAAGGGCACAAGGTGGCTACAATGCTGAAGCCTGCATCTACTTTCTGGGCAGCAGAGCCTGAGCACCAACAATATTACGAGCATAAGGGCACTCAACCATATTGTCATAGCTATCGAAAGATTTTCTGATAAAAGAAATAGCTGACACGAAAAAGTCCGGCATCAAACTATTTGATACCGGACTTTTCTATTTAGTCATATGTAATATATGTGTTACTCCTCGATTATCATTCCGCTACCGATGCAGAGTTTGTTATTCTGATCGTATACCACGCCGTACTGTCCCGGAGCTATGCCTTGAATCTTTTCGTCAGACTCTATCCTGTACAAATCACCTATACGGCGAAGTCTGCCTTTTGTGAACTCCGGCGTGTGACGTATCTTGAAGGTTATATCCTTTGCATCATCAAACTCGCCCCACAAGTCCTCCGTGATAAAGTCGAAGCCTTGCATATTTATTGTCTTGCCATATTGCGTTTCGGGATCATAGCCATTGGAGACGTATATGATATTCCGTTTAATATCCTTCTTTATAACGAACCAAGGTCCGCCACTTAGTCCCAAGCCTTTTCTCTGTCCGATTGTATGAAACCAATAGCCATTATGCTTGCCGACTACCTTCCCGGTTTCCAGCTCGACAATCTTACCTGTGCGTTTGCCCAGATAGCGTTCGATAAAGTCGTTATAGTTTATCTTACCCAGAAAGCAGATGCCTTGGCTATCCTTACGCATTGCGCTTGGCAGTTTTTGTTCGGCGGCAATATCGCGCACCTCACTCTTTAGCAAATTACCTATTGGGAACATTAGCTTTTGTATCTGTAGGCGGGTTATCTGTGCGAGGAAGTCAGTCTGGTCTTTATGTTCATCCTTAGCAGTCGACAGCCATACTTTGCCGTCAATCTCTGTTGTTGTAGCATAATGACCTGTTGCAATCTTGTCAAAGTCCCTGCCCCATTTATCTTCGAAACAGCCAAACTTTATAAACTTATTACACATCATATCGGGGTTTGGCGTAAGACCTCTCTTTACCGAGTCAATCGTATAGCTGACCACTCTCTCCCAGTACTCTTCGTGCAAGGATACAGTTTCAAATTTACAGCCGTACTTCCGTGCGATAAACGATGTTATCTCGATGTCTTCCTCCGCAGGACAGTCAATATACCCATCCTTATCCTCCATTCCGATACGAATGTAGAAGATTGTAGGATCGTAACCCGCTTCCTTTAGTTGGTGAACCACAACGGAGCTATCCACTCCACCCGACACTAATGCTGCTATATTCATTCCTGATATTTACAATTATAATCTGACAACTATGCAAAAGTAGTGTTTTTTCTTTGCTTTCCCTTACATCCGCGAGAAGGTATCCATATCCTGTGCCAGCCTTTGCATCTCTGGATAAACGGCTTCGGGGAGGTGTTTGTTCAATGCCCTGCGTACGTTTTGTTTGTTGTCGTACAAGGCGATGATTTGTTCGGTATCGCCTCCGAGCCTTTGCTTTTCGTTATCGAGCAGGCGATTGCAGACTTGATTACAGAGGGCTGCAATCAGATTATAGAGGTTATGCCCACGTATGTAGAGATACGCATTCTCCTCGTGCACGCCTAAGGATGCAAAGTGAGCCTTCTCTCGGTCGATATGTATGCCGGGGAATTCTTTGCGGACATATTCCAAGCGTTCGTCTACTATCTCTTGTAGGATAGAGAAGAATCCTCGCCCTTGGTTTTCTATGTCGAACGGTATATTCCGGCTATCGATTGTCTGGATAAAGTCTGCCTTCGAGAAGCCTTCCATTTCGTAGTTCTGGATAGCTATATGCCAGATAAAAAGTTCGTAAAGCACGGAAGAGTATTTGCGGAGGAAAGCATCAAAGTCGAACACATCGTTCTTCAAATGACAAGCCTTTTCGCACACCTCGTCCAAACCTGCTGCGAAGCAAAGATGATTCTCAAACGAATAAGTGTAAGTCTGGAAGATATAATGCTCAACGTCCACCTCCGTCTCCTCCATCAGCCGACGATAGTCACTGTCGATACAGATAAAGAAGCGTTTGCTGAGGTACTTCCTGAATTTAAGGCATTGCGTACAACCGCTGGAGTTCCTCCCATTATAATTCTTTGAGTATGATATAAAGTGGAATCTGTCATTCGGGAAATAACGACGGAAGACAGGCTCCCAGAATGGGCGATCGGTCTTCCCCTCAACGTGCACGATGGCACGACAACGTTTTATCGCAGCAAGATTTTTGTAATACTGCGCAAGCGATTGATAATATCTTTCCGACGGAGATATCATTCAGTTATCTCGTCGGCGAAGGTTACAAACTCGCCCCATCCATCACCGAAGATACTTGGCGAATGGGTCGACATTATTATCTGGCAATGCGGATTTAGGACACGTATTACGTTTATAAGTTCATGCTGCCAATCTATATGCAGAGATATCTCCGGCTCGTCCATAAGTAGCACCGCAGGCTTTTCCTCCATCAGGAAAATCTTTAACATGATAAGCAGGAATTGCTTCTCGCCCGATGATAAATCCTCAAGGCGAACAGTATGCCCTCCATGATCAAACACTACGGTATTCGTATTCACATCTATCCTTATGCTCTTGCCCGTGCGTTCGAATTGACGGTCTATCAGTTCGAACAGTTTCTTTATATTACTGTGTATCGTTGGAGCCTGGTCAGGGAAGTTCACCGCCTTCAGGCGATAGTCGAAGAACGAGAAGCGCCCCTTGCCGGTAGTATAAATCACATCCATCAGTTCGCTGCAAAGCGGACTCTCCGTCTTTTGCACCTTCGATGGCACAACGTCGAACGTACTTATCATCTGGACAGGCATATCGACAGGTATCTTTGTAGCCTTCTTACCCACGTTGTCGAACACCATCTGCGAACCATCCGAGCACGTAAGCCTCAACTCAGAGAAGTCGTACTTCTTCAAATGCTTATGATTATCGGACAGAAGCCCCCACAGAAGATGAATCAACGTCGACTTGCCACTACCATTAATCCCGACAAGGATATTAACATCCTGACGCACATCTTTCCAATGAAAATGTTTACGCCCCCATAGTCCGATTATTTCTATTTCTTTGATAAACTTCTGTTCCATACCGATTATGTTATTTTAGAATATCCAAATATACTAAAAGCACGGCTATATTCATAATATACAGAAATAGCGAACCCTGCTAACCTCACGGTCAACAGGGTTCTTAACACATTTACAAAATTAATTTGCAAGACTGTCAGGGAAGACAGCTTACAGAAATATTTATCTTACCACAACTTTGGTTACACTACCGTCAACAACTACTACATAGATACCAGCAGGTACATTAACAGTAGCTGTTCCAATAACTTTAGCATTGTAAACAACACTTCCAGAGAAAGAAACAACGTATACAGTTGCAGACTTAGGAGTATCGATTGTTACACTTCCATAACCTGCAGCAACTGTCGCAGTGCTTAGAACATCGTTAGACGTTGGTCTAGCATTTTTGTCTACTGTAAATTCAAACTCCTTATCATTGATTATAATAGTATGCTTACCATCTTC
>JGI996J12353_1000279_pt1 | contig 14008 bp, 17 predicted proteins | sample IntmicLarv5ML5BL_FD_12353 | JGI IMG/M metagenome (IMG submission 12353) | reverse complement strand
CCGTCGGACCACACCCTGACGGTGTTGGCCGTGGTCTGCGGCGACGACTCGTCCTGGAACCCGATCACGACGTCCCTGCCGCTCATGCCGTCCAGAGCATCCGAGAGTTTTTTTTGAGCTGGCCCTCGGCGTCCGCGGGCCTGCGGTAGTCCACCGGGTACGGCTTGGAGTGGTGGAAGCCCATCGATCCAAGTATCACGTGGACCTGCTTCTCCGAGTACTCGACGCCGAACCTGCCCACGATGAACAGCCTGGCCTCCCTGGTGGTCATCGGCCCCCTGCGGATGCGGTCGGCCAGGGCCTCCCTTTGCGCCTCGTCCAGCTTGGGCGGCCGCCCTGTCCTGGGCGCGGGGTACAGGGACCCGAGCCCCGACTCGTTCCATGCCATCTGCCAGTTGTACCCCGTCTGGGCATTTATGCCCAGCGCATCGGCCGCCTCGACGACGGACCATCCCCTGTACCTCATCCTGACGAAGGTCAGCTTCGCACGTGCCTTGTCGACCCCCTTCTGCCCATGGGCCTTGGGGTCCAGGGACCCGATCGCCTCGTCTATGCCGTCCATCGTGACGTGCCTCACGATGGCTATGTGCTCAACATCTGCCATGATAGAATATCTAATTCATCATTCTAAATACTTTCGTAATATACTATAAGCTTATTCCCAATGATGTCCATAAATTCTTTGAAATTTCAATAAACGATTAATTTTTTACCTTTTTTAATCATCAATATTCTAATATGAATAATTTAGTCAAATATTATTCGAAATGTACATAAATATGATTCACCTACAACCCAGACCATAGGGTGACTAAATGCCAATAAAAATTCCAGACGACCTTCCAGCCATCGAAACCTTGAGAATGGAGAACATCTTCGTGATCACAGAGCACAAGGCAATAAGGCAGGACATCAGGCCTCTGAGAATTATCATACTGAATCTAATGCCCACAAAGATAGAGACGGAGACACAACTGTTGAGGTTGATTGGGAACACTCCGATTCAGATCGATGTCACGCTTCTTCAGATGGGAAGCCATGAGTCAAAGAACATGTCAAAGGAGTACCTTGACAGATTCTACATTACGTTCGAGGACATAAAGAAGGAGAAGTATGACGGCCTGATTATCACAGGCGCACCCTTGGAGAACATGGAGTTCGAAGAGGTAGACTATTGGGACGAACTATGCGAGATTATGGATTGGTCCAAACGCAATGTATCCTCCACACTCCATATATGCTGGGGAGCACAGGCAGGCCTTTACCATCATTATGGCGTAAAAAAGCACAAGCTGGAGAAGAAGGTGTCAGGGGTGTTCAAGCATAATGCATCCTCGGACAGCGACCCCCTGCTAATCGGCTTTGATGATGTATTCCTAATGCCTCATTCGAGGTACACAGAGATAAGAGGTGAGGAATTGCATCCATGCCCCCATCTTCATGTGGTTGCAACCTCAGATGAGGTTGGGAATGGCATAATCGTATCCGAAAAGCATGGACAGGTGTTCATAATAGGCCATTGCGAATATGATGCCAAGACATTGTCGTATGAGTATGAAAGGGATCTCGAAAAGGGGTTGAACCCCAGTGTGCCGAAGAACTATTTCCCCGATGACGACCCTAGGAACGAGCCGATGATGAACTGGAGAGGGCATGCCATGCTGCTGTTCACGAACTGGATCAACCACTATGTGTACCAAAGGACGCCCTATGATTCGGAATTGATCGGAGAGGAAGAGGACAACCGTGATTAATCTGGTCATTCGAACCTGAAGTCAGGTCTCGGATTGGATATCCTGGAGATCATTGCATCCCTTACGAATCTGTTGTAATCGGAAAGGTCTGGTTTGGACTCCATGATGTAGCCGATGGTGTCAAGGATATGCGAGAACACGCCTTTGAACACTATACAGGACGCCCCTCCATTGTTCTCTATCCCGCCTTCGAAGTGCGCATCCATGCTGCATCCTCCGGCGCAATAAGGATAGAGTCTGCACCCCTCTGCGCACTTTTCACGCCTTCTTATTGTGCCTACTAGAAACCTCTCAAAGGGCTCGGTCTCGAATACGTCGGATATTGAACCCATATCCATCACGTTTCCTAGAATCATCTCATTCGGACATCCCTTTCCACATGGATACAGATCCCCATTCGGCTCCATACAGATCCACTTCATCGCACATGAGGAATGGGAGCAATCGGACTCCACAGGCTCACCCAGGGCATTTAAAATGTAAAGGTAGTGAGGCATCAACGGAACCTCGACATCCTTATCATGAAGCCATCTGTCGAAAAGCTCGTTGCTGCATCTAACATACTCCTCTGGGTCTGGCATCAGGCCATGGCATGAATCATTGCAATTAACCACAGGGGACAGGGACAGTGCCACGTTGCTCCTTGAGCAATAATCGTATATCTCAACCTGCCTTGACACCGAATCGGACGATATGGTGGACCCAACGGAGAATGCCGCCCCGTTCAACCTTCCAATAATACCTGAAACAGGGTCCTCCCTGAACCTCAGACATTCGTTGCATGGCCCCTCGCTGGATATCCCGATGACCATGTTGTTCCTTTTGCAAAATCCTATGAACGCCCTGTCCAATAGGATCCCATTTGTTTGGATCGTGTTCTTGACCCTTCCATTGTCCCTTCCAAAATACCTTCGTTGGGATTCCAGAACGTCTTTGAAAAACCTTATTCCCATCAACAACGGCTCTCCGCCGTGCCAGATGAACCATGCGGATTCATACTCTTGGGATATGCTCTCGAAAAGCCTGTCGATGACCTTTTTGTCGACCTTGCCTTGCCCCTTGTCAAAGCTATAGCAATGCCTACATTTGGAATTGCATGAAAGGGTGGGCTTGACCACGATGGACAGGTGGTCCTTCATGGAATTAAACTGGCCAGTAGTCCCAGACGCCAAAGAATCCGTCGGTCACATAGCAGCAGCAAAGGCAGCATCCTGCGATACAGCCTCCGAGGCATGCATACCATCCAGGGGAGGAGCAGCATCCCTTGTCGTCACAGCAAGGATACGTGCAGTTGGTGGCACCCCCATGGGCTCCCTCGATCTTCCTTTTCGAATGGTCGTTCGGCTCATGGGCACTCATCAACACAGTGGAGAATGCCACTGGGGATTGCGCCCTGTATCTTTCTGTAAGTTCCTTGATGCTACGCTCGTTTGGAATTGAATCACCCTCATTCCCTAATGAAGCCCCTAGACCTCATGCGAATATATTAAAGGTTCGATTGCATTTGCTCGATTTAAGCATGTTTGGATATACCGTTCCATTGTACAACCGCCTTTCACCTCAAAATCTAGCCATATATAGAGCGCATTATTGCGAAACCTGCCATCATCTCAATGCTAACTTCGGCATTCAATCGACTTTGGCCGTCAGCTATGACATGACTTTCATAGCCTTGGTGCTGAACTCCCTGGCATCCTCGCAGGGCATGCCATTCGGGAAAATGAGGACGTTGTGCCCATTGGAGAGGCCCAGATTGAAGAACGACCTTCTGAAAGACCTTGCTGCCTACACCCTCCTGCTTACGAAATGGAACCTGATGGATGATAAGCTCGACAAGCCCAGCATAAAGAGCGGCATGGCCTCATTGATGATGGGAAGGGCGATAGAGAAGGCGGAAAGGATGCTCCCCGATGCAGATGACCATATCGGCAAAGGATATGAGGAGCTAAGGGCAATGGAATCCAAGGGATGCAAGGATGCGACAATGATGGGAAATGCGTTTGGCGAATGGCTATCGAAGCCGCTGTCGGCATATTCGAACGAATGCTCCGGCAATCTGTTCAAGGCGTTGACCACGACCGTATACATCATCGATGCCATAGATGACCTGGAACAGGACTTCATGGATGGGACCTACAATCCCTTTTTGAATGATGGCGAGACATTCATCAACAAGAAGGAGTACATGAGATGCAACGTGTACAGGATCGCGGACACCGTCAATCAAGCCATGGCCTCCATTCAAAAAACATACAGGGAGGTCCGACCCAGCATGCGCTATGGGATGGAGATAGCGGATAACATTGTGTTCCATGGGCTTCCTGGCTCAGCAAGGGAGTCCTTCTCCAGAACTGGTGGGAAAGGGATGTTAGACATGCTGCACAGCAGGAAAAGCAGACTGTCCTGATGGATCGAAGTCGGAGCACACGTCCAAGCCGTCCGTCACAATTCCAGACAGCAGACATACCTCATTGCTCCTCTCGAACCTGGAGCAGCTCTCGCACGACCCTGGGCGATACCTTTCACAAGTGGACATCATCTGGATCATCCTGTCGTCCAAGGTGCAGAACCACAGGTTGCCATCATGATGACAGAATCTGCATGTCTTGCACTTTTGATAGTTCTCATTGGACATTGCACTGAAAATGACATGATTATTAATATATTTAGCCCATCACGAGGGCATGGTAAAGATAGGGTACATGGGAATACCCCTTTCCAACTCAGAGGCCGCGACGAAGGGATTCGTCGAAAGAATGGGCATCGATGCGACCTTGATCCCATTGATGTCGTCCGAGAACGTCATCAATGCTTTGGAGTCCAAGAAAATCGACCTTGGCGTGGTTGCGTTTGAAAACACCATTGCAGGCTATGTCGAGGAGACGCTCAAGGCGATTAAGGGGAGGGATTGGGTGGAGGTCGTTGACGAGCTGGACCTTCCCATACACCATTTCGTGTTCGTGAGGGACCCATCCAGCAGAATCAAGGTGATCGCATCCCACATACACGCATTGATGCAATCGTCAGGATCGATAAAAAGGCTGTATCCGGATGCAAAGATGCTCCCTGTCGATGACACGGCATATGCTGCGGAGATGCTTGCAAATGGGGAGCTTGATGCCAGTCACGCCGCCATATGCAAGAGGGAGGCAGGGGAGTTCTACGACCTCGTCCTGGCCCACGAGCATGTGGAGGACGAGAAGGACAACGTCACCACCTTCAGGCTGATCAAGAGGGCTTGATCGTTTTTATCCTTCTCCGATTCGCCTTGAAGACGAATGCCTTTAGCAATACGATAGTCAGAAATGCGATCATATAGCTCAGAATGAGGAATGGGATCGTCCATGCTGTCTGCAACGTGGACTCGGATATCGTTGCGTTTGAGACATATGCTCCCAGCACCGCCCCCAACAATGAAACTGAACAGACGATCGACAACAGGGAACTGCCCCTTTCCCATTGACCGATCCGCGTGTTCCATTACCTAATTGCTGAGACCTTGCATCTGCTGGCATAAATTTAGTATTGCCTTAATTTTCTATGACTGTGCTTATGGCCTGCATCGTCCCAACATCACGAAAAGCCTGTTTAAAAGCGCACACGATATTGACGCGTGCCTTGAATGTGGCCATATGAACGCCCATGCCTCATAGCATATAAATAATGCAAATGCCTCTCAGACCTGATTCAAATGGATGACTGCATCTGTCCGCTCGATTACCGATACGGACGAAAGGAAATGAAGAGGATATTCTCCGAGGAAGGTCGAATCTTATATCAGATGAAGGTCGAGGCGGCATTGGCCAAGGCCCATGCGACATTGAAGACGATAAGGGACGAGGATGCAAAGGAGATCGAACGGGTATCGAACCTCGATGTTGTGAAGGTCTCTAGGATCAAGGAGATCGAGAAGGACACGAATCACGACCTCATGGCCATGGTGAAGGCCATGACCGAGCAATGCAACGGCGATGCTGGGAAGTACGTCCACCTAGGTGCGACATCCAACGACATCGTGGACACCGCCACCGCATTGCAAATAAAGGAGGCGCTGAAGGTCATCGATTCGGACGTGAGCGATATGCTGCTCACCTTGGCCACCATAGCGAAAAGGGAGAGGAGGACCCTTCAGGTGGGCAGGACCCATGCACAGTTCGCAATACCCATAACGTTCGGGTTCAAAATGGCTGGATACATCGCAGAGCTCCTTCGCCACAGGGAGAGGATACAGGAGATCGTCCCTCGGGCATGCGCAGGCAAGATGGCAGGGGCAGTGGGCACCGGAGCGGCGCTCGGCGACAACTTCTTAAGGATACAGACGGAGGTCATGATGAACCTTGGCCTGACCTACGAGCCAGCGGCCACACAGGTCGTCGGCAGGGACAGGTACACCGAGCTCATATGCCTCCTTGCCAACATAGGGACCACGATGGAGCGCCTTGGCACGGAGATAAGGAACCTTCAAAGGTCTGAGATCGCCGAGGTGTCGGAGCCGTTCAACTCGGACAAGCAGGTCGGCAGCTCCACCATGCCACAGAAGAGGAACCCCATAAGCTCGGAGAACGTGACAGGGCTTGCCAGGATACTCAGAGGGCTGGTGGTCCCTACGTTCGAGAACCAGGTGCTCTGGCATGAGAGGGACCTTTCAAACTCCTCTGCAGAGAGATTCACCATCCCCCATGCGTTCACATTGCTTGACGAGATGATCGTTAAGATGAACACGGTGATGGGGGGGTTGGAGGTCCACTCCGACAGGATGCTGAGGAACATGGAATCGGCCAGAGGCCTGATAATGGCAGAGCCTATGATGATGCTCATGACCAGCAAGGGCATTGGAAGGCAGGACGCCCATGAGATCATGAGGGAATCGTCGATGGAGGCCCTGAGAAGGGATGTCGACCTTACGGTGATCCTGCTGGAGAGGAGGGACGTCACCTCTGTTCTGACGGAAAGGGAGATACGTGATAGGATGAACCCCCTAGGATACATTGGAAAGTCGGTTGAGATAACGGATAGCATGGTCAAGTCCGTTGAGATGATGAGGGAGATGATGCCACATGGTCTCTGAGTACAAGAAGAAGCAGATGAAATACTCCGCAGTGATCGGGGCCATAGTCGGGGTGGCGATATTCGGCGTGATGTATTCGATGATCCCCTCGCTTGTGTACCTGATATTCATTCCCATAGCGTCTATGATGGCGGCTGCGACATATTATATGAAGGAGGAGAATAAATGAGCTTGAAGGACAACCCAGTGGTCGGGTTAATAGGCGGGATACTGTTCACATTGGTGCTCGTCATGGTCGTTCCACTGATATGCAACGAACTGATATCCGGAATCGTCGACGACCTGGTCAGGGAAAGCGACATCGCGAACATATTGAACATATCCTCGATGGCCATCTGCAACCTGTTGATGTGGATAGTGCTGATCGGGTTCACCATCCTCCTAGGTGGTGGCACCATATTGAAGAAGTTCGGCATATTTGGCATCATAGGGCTGATAGTCGCCTACTTCCTATTGGGCAACCCAGAGGGGGCCATCATGCCAATACTTACATTGGTTCTGATCCTCATGATCATGAAATGGATAGAATGGTATAAGGGCAGGAATAAGAACAAGGAAGGGGAGTTGAAAAGCAAGAAAGGGGTTAAAAGGTGACCTTTTTCCCGGCCTTCGGGCCGGGGGTCACATAATATTCTTTTTCTATCCTTAACTTTACAAGGTTCTTGGCAGGCAACGTCTCCTTCCTCTTATGGGCGATATCCCTTGCGACCTCATAGTCCGCCCCAGACGATTCGATCGTGACCTTTCCCTTCAATTGATAGGAGTCAGGGCTGCCCTGGTTGCATATCAACAGTGATGCCACCGGGTTCTCCTTTAGGTTTGCCAATGTCTTGCACATGAAGTTGTCGACTATCCATATGGTCTCGTTGTCATCCTGCAGGATCACCATTGCAACCGGTACGACATTCGGAATGCCATCCTTTGAGGCTGTTGACAGCATGAACAGCTTCGTGTTTCCAAACTCATCCAATACTTCTTTCGAAAGGGCCATGAGTGCAGAAGGCGTTTTTCAATATATCTACTTTCATGCTTGAATGGTGCATGAAGTCATCCTCGGAAGCCATATGGCCAATGTTGCATATGTCCAGGGTCGAATGGGCTCTCACCCCCTATGAACGCAAGTATAATAACGAATGACCATATCCGACCTTGATGGAGATTCTCTCACCAGCAGGCTCACCAGAGGGATTGGTAGCATCCATAAAGGGTGGATGTGACGCCGTCTATCTGGCTGGGAAGGCATTCGGGGCCAGGGCATTCGCAAAGAACTTCGATGATAAACAGTTGGAAGGCGCGGTGAACTATGCGCATGACAATGGCGTTAAGGTGTATGTCACAATGAACACGCTCATCAAGGACGATGAGATAAGGGATGCATTGTCGTTCGTAAGGCTTCTAGATGACATAGATGCCGATGCGGTGATCGTCCAAGACCTTGGGATAGTCCCCTCCATCAGAAGATTCGACGTTCCGATCCATGCCTCGACACAGATGGGCATACATTCATCCTCTGGATTGAAGTGGTGCAAGGATAACGGCATAGACAGGGCGATACTTGCAAGGGAGCTCACATTCGATGAGATCAAGGAGGTCGTGAGGGACTCGCCTGTCGAGACCGAGGTGTTCATCCAAGGTGCCATATGCTACTCCATATCCGGAGGCTGCCTGTTCTCAAGCATGGCCGGCGGGAGGAGCGGCAACAGGGGGCAGTGCGCCCAGCCCTGCAGGAAGAAATACAAGATGGGCGACAATGAGTCGTACATCCTAAGCAACTCGGACCTCTTCGCCATGGATTGGATGAAGAGGCTTGAATCCATTGGAGTCAATGCGGTCAAGATCGAGGGGAGGATGAGAAGCCATGCATATGCCTACCTTTCCACGAAGGTCTGCTCAATGGTCAACTCGGGCGACACTGAGGGGCTTGAGGAGCATGAGACCCTCTTGAAGACCGTGTTCAACAGAGGATACTGCGACGGATACCTTCCAGGGGAAGGGTCCCTGGTCCAATACGACTTTGCGGACAACAGGGGATTCCTCCTAGGGAACGTGACGATAACCGACAAAAGGATGGAGTTCGAAAGGCTGAGGGACGCCATAGGAATGAAGGACGGCCTGACCATCTTCAACGGCGATTCGAAGATGGGGGGCTTCAAGGTCATCGACCCAAAGAACCTGATCGTCCCATTCAAGATCAAGGATGGGGAGTACCAGCTCTACAGGACGTATGACCAGAGGATAGATGGGATCAAAAACCTCATAGGGGATGCACCCAAGCTCGATGGCAGCACAAAGAGGAAGTCCATCCAGTTCACTCCAAGGGAGTTCAAGAGGAACAATGTCAAGAGGTCGGAGCTCTCATTCTATGTCAGCGGCCTCAAGGTCCTGGATTCCGTGATGGGATGTGCGGACAGGGTATACTTTGACCTCAACGATGACCTTCCAGAGGCCATTGAGATGTGCAAAAGGGCGGACGTTGAGATCGTTGCGAACCTTCCAAGGCTATATCCGATCGGGGATGTCCCCGATTGCGAATCCATAATGGTCCACACCCCCAATCAATGCGACCTTACAGGAAAGAGGGGATATGGAAGCCATCATATGAACATGTTCAACTCGCAGTTCTCGGTCCCGATGCATCAGATGACCCTTTCAACGGAATTGTCAAAGCAGGAGATCAGGTTCATCTCCCAGCATTATCCAGGAAGGTTGGAGGTCATGATGTTCGGTAGGACCGAGCTCATGTGCACAAGGGACTCCAACATGGACAACGGGATCATGGAGGATGACAAGGGGTTCAAGTTCCCAGTGTACAAGGACTCGCATGGCCTGTCCCACATACTGAACTCGTCCGACCTTCTGTTGCTCCAATACTATGACCATCTCAAGGGATTGGGGATAGAGTCGTTCGGCATCGATGTCAGGAAGAGGCCCGTCAAGCTGGCAAGCCTTGTCGCCGAGTCCTTCAAAAAGGAGGAGGTCTCTAGGAAGGATGAGATCGCGGATGCCTGCAAGGGGATCAACTATGGGAAATGGAACACGCCCCTGCCAGATATGAACGACATAGGCAGGAAATGACCTACCCTTTCCCTTGTAGGCATTTACAATTAACATCAATGTGACAAATACGCCATTTCATTCCTCCCATCATGGATTTTGATAGAAAGGGAGACATCGGATTCATGGAGGCCATGATGTCCATGATGGTCGTGATCCTAACCTTGACCGCATTCATAGGCGCATTCTCGATTCATATGGCACATGAGAATGCCCAGCGGACAATCTTTGAAGAAGACTTCCAAGACTCCTTCTCGATATCTGGAAAGGGCATTGTTGGAGATCCGACAGAGGCCATCATAAGGATGATGGAGTTCGAAGGATTCAAAGGGATCGTCGTCAGATGCAGCGTTCCAGGGATGGATTCCATACCGGATAGGATGTTCTCCGCGGGAGAGGTGACGAAGAGCATCGAATCGACAAAGCGCCTTGTCACATTGAGAGGCGACGATGGAAGGAGCATACCGACAATCATCGAGGTGGCAATATGCACATGAACGGAAGGGGGATGACCGCCATCGTGGATGCGATGGCGTTCATCATGGTCATGGGAATCGTCATATCTGTAGCATTCAACATATCAAATGAGGATTTGGAGATAGGGCCTGACGCCTCGAAGATATCTGAGACCATATTGTACTCCACCATCAGAATAACCGACCTGCATGCTGATGCAGAACCCACCTTGATCGGGATCTCCGACCTGATTGCAGTATCAATGAGAACTGGTGATGATGCGGTATTCGACTATATCGAGAATGTGCTTAATGCCCATCTTAGCGATCCAGCACGTTACAGGATGGATTTTGAATATGGTGATATGAAAATGGGTTTAGGGTCTGGGTTTGGAATCCCATTGTCGGAGTCCACCATGAATGTGAGCATAGTGTACGGAGGGTCCCTGAAGGTGACGTTGAGCCTGTCTTAGGCTCCGAACTTCTCGACCCTGTCTGCCAGGTCCATGCAGATCGGGACTATCTGAACGCCCCTTATCCTTCCGATCCTGCCATGTGCGCATCCGGATTCGCTGAAGGTGTCGGCATCGTCCCTGACGTTGCCAGGGGTGTAGATGGCTATCGGCACCGGGTCCCCGGAATGGTCCCCCAATGTGCATGGGGTGCTGTGGTCCGCGGTGAACACAACGACCAGGTCCTCGGGATAGTTGTCCTTGAGGTATCCTGCCATTTTATCCAGCCTCCTTATGACTTCCGACTTCAAATATGGGTCGGAGTCATGTCCGCACACGTCAGGCGCCTTACAGTTCATGAGCACGAAGTCATAGCTTTCCAACGTCTTCAATGCGAGCCTCATCTTCGATACGAAGTCCGAGCTGCATCCACCGGTGCACTCGATCGGCATCGGAACCACGNCCAACCCGCATATCTCGCATATCCCTCGGATCATCCCAACCCCTGCGACGCATGCCGAGGACACATTGTTGATCTTAGGGAACCTCTCTATGCTTGGGAACGCACCGGCACCTCTAGGGATCATCACGTTTGCAGGGGGAAGCCCCTTCGACATCCTTTCCAGGTTAACCGGATGGTCCTTCAGACGGATGTACGTCTCCTTGACGAACTTGTTCAATACGTTGGCGGTGAACTCGGCCTCTGGGACCTTCCCCCTCGACTTTGAGATCTCGCCAGTTCCATGGGAGTCCATGTCCGTGACCTCAGGGCTGAGGTTCGCTCCCCTTAGGACCAGTGCTGCCCTGTGCTCGGTGCCCTCCTTCACTATTGCCTCGACACCATCTATCACCATTCCCTTGAGGGCATCGGCCAACATCGTCGTATGGGGCGTGCCTATCCTTCCAGCCCTCCTGTCGGTAATGTTCATGTTCTCATCGCATGTGGAGAAGTTGCATCTGAATGCAACATCCCCCTTCCTTCCCACTAGCCCTATCCCTGCGGCCTCGAACGGACCTCTTCCAGGGTACACCTCCACGGCATCGTACCCAAGTATGGAAAGGTGCGCAGTGTCGCTTCCAGGCCTTATTCCAGGTCCGACTACGTCACAGCTCCCAGCTATGCCGTTCCTTGTGAACCAATCAAGGTTCGGGGTATCCGTCGCCTGCAATGGCGTCAGCCCATCGAACTCTGGGCAACCCCTGTCCCCCAGACCGTCCATGACCACGATGAGTATCTTCTTCGCCTTCATCTCATTCGCCAATCCTTTTCATCAACCATGCCATGTTATCCCCTAGGGTCTTCATGGTCCTTATCCCCTCGGCATCCTTCTCGAAGTCCCCTATGTCCCTTGAAAGGCTCAGGTTCCAATAGGATGATCCGACGACCATCATCTCGTTTATTGTGAAGAAATGGTTTATCGAATCGAATGTGTGCGTCGCTCCTGCGCGCCTCGCAACCACGACGGCAGCACCTGCCTTACGCCTTAGCGGATTCCCGTTTGCCCTTAGGACATATCCCGATCTGTCGATCAATGCCTTCGCCTCTGCGGTCAGGTCGGAGAAGTATGTTGGCGATCCAATGATGATTGCATCCGCATTGGCCATCTTGCCCACACATTCGTTCACCATGTCATCGTCAAGCACACATTTCATGTCCTTGGTCCTGCCACATGTTCCACAGGCCCTGCATCCATGCAGGTCCTTGCCACCGACCTGAATGACCTCCACATCGATTCCCTGTGACTCCATCTCCTTCAAAACAACATCGATCATTGCCCTGGTGTTCCCATTTGCCCTTGGACTGCAATTAAAAGCGACTACCTTCACTGTAAACCCCTCTGTTCCAATGAGGTCGTATCGCTATACACGTAAATAAACTAGAGGTCAGACGCCTGCGACCCTCTTCCGCCTGGCATCCTCGATATCGGATGAGATTGATTCCTTGATCTTCCTGGTGCACGGCCAGGACTCATCCATGTAGTCGATCAACCCCCATATGTCAACGTCGTTCACTATCGCAAGATACACGCGGCTTGCAAACTTGGACACCAGATATGGAAAGGACCTGCATACATCTGGCCTGGACCCCCATATGGTGCATCTGTTGTCCTTCCCCAGGAAGTTGCATGCACCGCTCTTCCTGAACAGCATCCTACCATCCGTCGTACCGACGAGGTACTTGGTGACGAACACGTCCAAGGGAATCCTTGCGGCATGGGATACCCTGTCGATCTCATGTGGCAACAGCAGTATGTTCGGTTGATGGCAGCACCTGCCGCACATCTCGCACTCGAACCTTCCCTCATATCTCTCGCATATCTCGAAGGCAAGCTCCAGATCCGCCTCCATCTCGGGTGGGATGGAATCCAAGCCCTCAAGAATGTACTTTCCCTTGTATTTCACCATTGCCTTCACACCGAGTATACGGGAGACGTATTTATTTTGTTAGATTGAGGTTTCATAGCAATATGCCAAGACGTGGTTGAACACGCTAATGTCAAATGTAATCAGTCATGATTATTTGAGGTGTGAAATAAATCCGTCACCATCTTGTGATGTCGAACCCTATGCAAAGTTGGAAGATGCATGTCCCCCCTCATCTTGACATATTACTATTACATTCCCAAAACAGTGATTTTGAAAATGCAAATCTATATCGCTGTCATAGGATAAATAATTTTGCATTGTGATTTGTTTAGAACATGTTTGTTAATTAAATTTTTCATAATGAATACAATAAAATGAATAAAATTTAAATTTTTTTGAAATAATGATTATAATTGTAAAAACAATAAAAATAATTATGTTTATTATTTCATATTATGAAAAATATAAGACAATTGCCGAAATTGATTCAATGTTACTTCAAATGGCGTTTCATGTCTTGAAACCCATGGTTGATTTCATAAGTCATTCAAATGTACAATAAAATCGACTCTGGTGAAACTATTGGGTGAAAGTCGACCCTAAGGTCCATTTTACCTCTATGAGGCCACTCGACAATATGGGATAGCATGTGATGTGTGGCACCGGCCGTGCGGCCGCTACGAGGAGGTTATCGGGGGATGGGCCCGCATAAGTGGTTTGATAAAGGGTTTGTAAAGGGGTTTGGGGCAATACCCTTAGGAGGTTTGTGCCACCGACCCCTGGGGACCGAAGTAATGGTCATGCCCGCTCAAGCGAATGGGACCGGGGTCGTGGCCTTCGTCCCCCCGGACACTATCG
>JGI996J12353_1000277_pt1 | contig 14059 bp, 13 predicted proteins | sample IntmicLarv5ML5BL_FD_12353 | JGI IMG/M metagenome (IMG submission 12353) | reverse complement strand
TCGGCCACGGGCCTAATGTCGCAGCTGGCGACGGAGGGGTGCATGGCGGGGTACCCGGCCGTGCCGTAATAGTATACGTTGGGGTCCACGGGCCCCACCAGGGACGCGTCCGCGTACTCCGTGGAGTAGGCTATGTTGCTCTGCCCCATCATGACGATTATGTCATAAAACGGCCTGTCGTCGGCCGCCTCCGAGGGGGAGTCCGATATCGCAAAGGCTCCGACCGTCGCAAGCATGCCGAGTACCAGGGCAATGGCGACCACTCGGCCGCTTCCAATGTTCTGTATGCTCATGTTTATACTGTCCTGGGCATGCCATATCTCGATGATCAACGACGATTCCGCACGCCCGATATTTCCAGGATATGGGCGTATTTATTGCTGATTAACCAAAAAAACACCAATTTAACTTTCTTAACTCGTTGTTAACCGCCCATCAAAAATCTGCTGGATAGGCCGAGTTAGTTAACATAGTTAACATAGTTAACAAAATACATACAACAACAATCTTAGGGAGGAGGACAGGCTGAGCCGCCTACTCCAAATGTATCCACGTAAAAACTATTAGCTTCTGGAAAACCCGATGCTGGCCATTTGAGTGTGGTGGGCCCAGCCGGATTTGAACCGGCGACCTCCGCCTTGTAAGGGCGACGTCATAACCCCTAGACCATGAGCCCGTATTTTACCCTAAAACAAGGTAGTATAAATATCTACCATAGAGGTAAAATACATCGAAAACATGCCATCAACAAGTATAAAATACAAGTATACTATGTGGGAGTAAAAGGCGATTGTAGTCTAGCGGTTAGGACAGAGGCTTCCCAAGCCTCTGACTCGGGTTCGAGTCCCGGCAATCGCACCATGTCCCATACATTGTGCAAGCATGGCACCTTTTGACTGCTGCCTTTTTGATGATGATATGATAGAGATCGACGGTTCGAAAGGCGAGGGGGGAGGGCAGATGATTCGTACATCTGTAGCGTTGTCAGTGCTTACAGGCAAGCCTATAAAACTCACCCGTATAAGGGAGAACAGACCTACAACTGGACTTTCGAAGCAACATACCGCCGCCGTTGAGGCCGTCGCCATGATGTCAGATTCCATTGTCAGGGGCAATTACATCGGATCCAACACCATGACGTTCTCACCAGGGTCCAAACAGACCCCAACCTACGATTTCGATATCACCACCGCAGGGAGCATAAGCCTGGCATTGCAAGCGGTCCTCCTCTCCTGTGTAAGGTACAAGGAAGAGATAAGGCTGGAGATCAAGGGAGGGACCAACGTCATGTGGGCGCCTCCAATAGACCTCTATGACATGGTCCTTTTCCCAATGATGAGGAGAATGGGCATAGATGCAAGCTCCGAGATAATAAAGAGAGGGTTCTTCCCATCAGGTGGAGGGCATGTCAAGGTCGATATGGATCCCATCGTAGAGATTAAACCACTGGACCTGAGCAATGTTGGCAAACTTAAGTCAATCGTAGGGCGATGCTATGTCCAGAACCTGAACGAAGGCATTGGGAGAGACATGATAAACACCTCATCCGAGGTTTTGAAGGATGAGCTGGGAATAGAGATGCAGGTCGAGGTCAGCAAGACTGGCTCCAAGGGTGCGGGTATGGTCTTGGTCGCAAACTACGAGAACAGCATACTCTCAAGCAACATACTGTCAAGCAAGAACGTCACTGCAGAACAGACTGGGAGGATGGTCGCAGAGGAGCTCCTGCAGGAGATGAGGTCTGGATCCACCTTGGACGTGCAGACTGCGGATCAACTTCTCCCATACATGGCACTGGCCGATGGAAGGAGCGACTTCATTGTCTCCAGGATCAGCAGGCACCTTCTAAGCCAGATGGACACCTTGGAATCATTCCTTGATGTTAGGTTCGGAGTTGAGAGGAAGGATGACGGGTACCACTTCACCGTATCCCCGGAGGAGAGGCCATGAGGCCTTTCGTGCATGTCAACTGCGCCATGTCGGCCGATGGCAAGATAGCAGGCGTCGATAGGAAGCAGGTGAGGATATCCTCCCAGGAGGACAAGGAGAGGGTAAAATCGCTTAGAATGAAGTACGAGTCCATACTCGTTGGGGTAGGCACAGTGCTGTCCGATGACCCTCATCTGACTGTGAAGGGACTGGACTATGACACGAATCCAATAAGGATCGTCATAGATCCAAATGGAAAAACCCCAGATGAGGCCCTGGTTCTGAACGAGTCCGCCCCGACCGTGATCGTGACCACAATCGGCAACGAGAGGGACTGGGATTGCGAGGAGATTGTGTCGATAGGCAAGGAGATCGATTTGAAAAAGGTCTTGGAGCACCTCTATGACGAGATTGGGATCGAGAGCATATTGGTCGAGGGGGGCGGTGAGACCATCTCACATTTCTTCAAGGAGGGGCTTGTTGACACATATACCGTATATGTGGGGGATTTCATCATAGGTGGCAGGTCGGCACCCACACCGGTCGATGGGGATGGGTGGGTCCATCCCGATGGTTTGAGAATGATGCTTGAATCCATTGAAAGGATGGGCGAGGGCGCATTGCTGACCTATGTTTGTAAAAATGATTCTTAATTGGTGATTCGATGAAGGTTAAAGGTTCAGACAATGACATCAGAGCGGTCTGGTTCGAGGATGGAAAGGTAAGGATGATCGAGCAGAGGAGGCTTCCAGCATCCCTTGAGATCGTGGACTTCACACGATATGAGGATGTCGTTGAGGCGATCCGCAACATGACGACAAGAGGGGCCCCGTCCATAGGCGCAACCGCGGCATATGCGATGTGCCTTGCCGCACTGGCAAATGTCGACCTTGACGTTGCAGCAATGGAGACCAAGTCTGCGAGGCCTACCGCATACGACCTGTTCTATGCTGTGGACTTCATGTTGAAGGGGTTGAAGGATGATGAAGACCCGATAGTTCTGGCAAACGAGTACTCAGATTCCATTGTAGAGAAATGCAAAGAGATCGGCAGACATGGATCCGAATTGATCAAGGATGGGATGACCTTAATGACCCATTGCAACGCAGGGGCATTGGCGACCGTGGACATCGGGACCGCCTTGGCCCCCATGAGGGCCGCGAAATCCCAGGGGAAGAACATATTCGTCTACGTATCTGAGACCAGACCTAGGCTGCAAGGGATGCAACTGACGGCATGGGAGTTGGTTCAAGAGGGAATAGACTGTGCGATAATCCCTGATGGTGCGTCGGCACACTATATGAGGGAGGGCGTGGACATGATCATCGTGGGTGCGGACAGGATAACATCCAACGGCGATTTTGCAAACAAGATCGGAACGTTCGACAAGGCGATAGCCGCAAAGCACTTTGGCATCCCATTCTATGTTGCAGCACCTATCTCAACATTTGACATGAGCATGAAGAGTGGCAAGGAGATCATCATTGAGGAAAGGTCTCAGACCGAGGTCACTCAGATTGCAGGGGTGGACATCGCACCAAAGGGTGCAAAGGCATTGAACCCTGCATTCGACATGACACCAGCAAACCTTGTCACAGGATTCATAACGGAGAAGGGAGTGTTCGCTCCAAATGAAATAAAAAAGGTGATGATTTGAACGAGCTTGTCGCCAGGGAGGAGCTTGCAAAGGTATGCAAGATGCTCTATGACAGGAACCTGACCGTTTCCGCAGGTGGGAACATGAGCATCAGAATCGACGAGAAGAACTTCATAATAACCCCATCTGGCAGAAACAAGGGACTTTTGAAGCCAGAGGACATGGTCCGAATGGGGATGTGCGGCAGGGTGAAGTCCGATGGGAAGCCGTCCATAGAGAACAAGTTCCACCTTGCCCTGTACAAGGCCAACCTGGAAACCAATGCGATAGTACACTGCCATCCGCTCCATTGCACCGCCCTTGCGGTCAAAGGCATGGACATAAGGACGGGATTGACACCAGAGGGGGTCATCCTCCTTGGTGACGTGCCCATGGTCGAGTACCACACCCCAGGATCGTCCAACCTTGTGGAAGCGGTAGCCAAGCACTCATCATCCAAGGCGATGCTTATGCAAAGACATGGCGCACTCACTCAAGGGAAGGACCTTGAGCAGGCATACAACAGGATGGAGGAGTTGGAGTTCCAGGCAAGGTTGAGGCTGTTGGTGGGAGATGTCGAGGACCTGCCTGCCAAAGAGATCGAAAAGCTCAAGAGGATGTGATCCCTTGATACTTGTGACCAAATGGTTCGGCACATTCATCGTCGATGAGAAGAGCAACAGGATAGTTGAGAAAAGAATCATGCCTAACGACCCTGACGAGGTTGCTCAGAAGCTGGCGATCATCCAAAGGGGCGGAATCCTGCCTGAGGAGAAGGAGATATCCTCGAAGTTCGAAAGGGTATACGTCTCAGACAGGAGAATGGCCGAGATTGGGAAGGTGTCATTCTACGACTCGTCATTCATAAAGCCTGAATCGTTTGGATTCTCGAACGACATGATGAGGGACGTTATGATGAGACTTGGGAAGCTTAGAAGCTCTGAGCCAATATCACGTGACGTCAACCTGGTGCAGGCCATCAGGAGCCTTGACGACTGCATAGAGACTGCAAACCTTCTGAACGAAAGGCTCCATGAATGGTATGGCATGCACTTCCCAGAATTGGCAGACTTGGTCAAGGATAGGAGATATGCCGCATTGGTCGCAAAGCATGGGTCCAGGGAGGGAATCCTGGATGAGCTTGGAGTGAGCATGTCATCCATTGGTGCCGAGCTCGATGCAGAGGACATGGATGCAATCGTAAGGCTTGCAACCCTCCTAGGGGAGATCTACTCCCAAAAAGAGGAGATGGAGGGATACATCACGGGGATAATCTCCGAGATCTGCCCCAACATGTGCGCCCTGGTGGATGGCACGTTGGCGGCCAGACTGATATCATTGACCGGCAGCCTAGAGAGGCTGTCGAGCCTTCCCTCGTCCACGATCCAACTGCTTGGTGCTGAGAAGGCCATGTTCAAGCACCTCAGGAGCAACAAGAAGCTCCCAAAGCATGGGATCGTCTACACCCATCCAAGCATCCACAAGGCGCCATACTGGCAAAGGGGGAAGATCTCCAGGGCGCTTGCGGGAAAGATATTGATTGCTGCAAAGGTGGACATGTACGGCGGGGAGTTCATCGGGGACAGGATCAGGGGCGAGTTCGAGGATAGAGTCAGCGAGATTCAAAGGAAATACCCGAATGCACCGGTGAGAAAGTCAGATCCTCGAAAAGGCGGCAAAAGAAGGGGCAAAAGACCTACAAAGCCTTGATTTGCACAAAAAAGCGCATCTTATCTAAATTTAATCCATACAATCCAAGGTTTACCAGAAATGCCCAATAAGTTGCATAGCATGAATAACATTGTACTTATTGTTTGAATGAGATAGCTATTAAGTGCCCTAATGAGGCCCTTATTTACAATTAACAACAATTTAAATATACAATACAGTGTTGTACATATGCGAATAAATACAATTCGAAAAACTAAAGGTGGTGAAATCTATGTACACACGAGAAAATAAATCAAAACTGATGAATGAACCCATTAGAGATGGCATGGATATTGACCAACCAATTCAATGCAATAGCTTAACTTCACCTGACACGTCCTCAAATGAATTGAAACCCTATGTTTCCAATGCTGATTTGGACTGGGCTGAGGTATCAAAACGTGTAGTTGAACTATATAGAGATACGTTAAAGTTACTTAGTGAATGATTTCATCCTTTTCTTAATCCATATAACAATTTCCTTTTCTTTTATTTCATCACTAGCAACCTTTCTTAGAAATTGGTTAAAATTTTCCTTTGTTTCATCTAAACGATATCCAAATTTATATATAATTGATGTAGAGGCTATCAAAGCAGTGCGTTTATTCCCCTCCATAAATGGATGAAGAGAAGCAATGCTGTATAGTAAATACGCGGATCTTTCAACAAAATCGTTTATGTGATTAGAACGTTCAACGATGTAGTCTAATGTGCCTTCATCACGCACAGCATCCATTAGTGATTGCTCTTCCATCGGACCTTCGTTAATTGCATCGCGATGCATAGCCATTAGGTCATTAACATTGAGGCCATTCATACCTAATGCAAGACAACTGATAATAAATTTTCTTCAATTACAATTACTGGATAAGTTTTTAAACGAGGAATTATTGAATAAATCGTGGTTCGCTTTATTGATATAAAATTATTTTAATTGACTTCAATATTTTAAATTTTAATTGATAGTTTTAAAATTAACTTTATTTTTTATAATTATAAATCTGCAAATTTAACGAAAGAAATATAAGTTATGTTCAATTGTATTCATTTTAGATATCTATTTTGCAAAAAAAATAAACAATTTAAATATCTAGTTTGATATAAATAGATACAATTTAAATATCTAAAATGCAATACAAATATATGGACCGCATAATCTATTCAAACTTGGTGAAGTGGAAAAACTCATCTAGAAGGAAACCTCTGATCCTAAAGGGCGTTAGACAATGCGGCAAAACATACATACTACGCAAATTTGGTAAGGAGAACTATGAAAATGTCGCATATTTTAACTTTGAGGCAAGTTCTGATTTACACAATGTTTTTGAAAATGAGCTTGACCCCCATAGGATCCTAGATCTATTGAGGTTAAAATTCAACATTAGAATAGACAACCAAACTTTAATTATATTTGATGAAATACAATTTTGCAACAAGGCCCTCACATCCCTAAAATATTTTTTCGAAAACGCTCCAGAGGTTCATATCGCATGTGCAGGGTCCCTCCTTGGTGTGATGCTTTCAAAACCTCTGTCATTTCCTGTCGGTAAAGTCAATTTCCTGACAATGTACCCATTGTCATTCCCTGAATTCCTTATGGCGGCTGGAAAATCAAATTGGATTCAATATTTGGAAAACCTGTTGCCAAACGAGGCGGTCAATGAATCCATAGCGGCTCCAATAATGGATCTGTACAAGGAATACTGCTTTGTTGGGGGAATGCCTGAAGCCGTGGAAAAATGGATTTCGGATAGAGATCCCAAGATTATTCGAGACATTCAACTGGAGGTAATCTCATCCTTTGAAATGGATTTTGCAAAACATGCTCCATTGAAAGATCTACAATCCATCAACCATGTATGGAATTCCATACCACAGCAGCTATCTAAGGAAAATACAAAATTCGTATTTGGCCATGTGATTAAAGGAGCACGTGCAAAGGACCTTGAGAATTCTCTGCAATGGCTGATCGATGCGGGTTTGGCATACAAAGTAAAGATGATCAGCAAGCCATCCATTCCCATCTCAGCATACGCAGACCCCTCTGCATTCAAATTATACCTGTTCGATGTAGGCATACTGTCCGCAATGGCAAAATTGAACATGCGATCTATCCTGCTTGAGGACCCTGCCTACAAGGAATTCAAGGGCAGTCTGACAGAGAATTACGTCCTTAACGAGCTGATTGCATCAACAGGCGAGGTTCCATTCTATTGGAGGTCAGGGAACAAGGCAGAGGTGGATTTTGTTCACATGTTTGACGATAGGATCATACCGATTGAGGTAAAGGCGGGAGCATACTCACGACTTCAAAGCATGGAACGATACATGGAGCTGTTCAAACCGGAAAAGGCGTTTGTAATATCTGAAAAAAATGTGCATTTGGGGAATGTCACATCGATTCCCTTGATCCTTACATGGAATATGAAAAAATACGTTGAATGCCTAAGCGAAACCATTGTCTTTGATGGATAATGATCAAATACACGACACTGGCTTCGTATATCGCTAAGGAATGAAACTCAACGAATAAATGCAGTTAATCAGGTATGTATCCAATGTATCGAAGGGTCGTTGTATGTAATCCGTCCAATCTGGCGATTATTTCACCAAAGCCCAATGAATGACATATAATTAAGGAAACGAACAATGTACAAATGTCATAAGCTATTCACAATCTTTGGCTATGAGAAGGAAAGAAAATGGTTAAATGAGATGTCTTCAAAGGGATTTCAACTCATAAACGTCGATGCTTTTACATATACGTTTGAAGAGGGATTGCCCAATGAGTATCAATATGATGTCGAATATCCCGTTCGAATAGGAAACTCAGATGAGAATGAGGAATATCTAAGATCTTTAAACGAGATGGGTGTAGAGCTGATTCCAACGAAAAAGGATGTGCGGTATTTCAGACGAAGGATGGAGAACACAGAGTTTAAATTGCATGATAGTGCCAAATTAAGGGTGAAGCTGTATAGATTATACAGTTACCCAATCTACATAACATCAATACTGGCATTTGCATCATTGATTACCCAAGTGAAATCATATGGCCTCAGTAAAGAGGTTTATGAATCAACGAAAAGACTTCAGGAGATGGGGATTGATGTGAATTCTTGGTCTGAACCCAATCTAATCGGCATAATCCTTTGTTCAACACTGTTATTATTGAACTCATACCTACTGTTAAGGCTGGAATTTGAAATCAGAAAGCTGAAAAAAGATGTTGAAAATCAAAAATTGTAGATAGAATGCTCTAATTGACCTTAAATGTGTTTATTTGTGCAATCCATTCATTCAAACTTAAATCCACATATCTAAGATTTAACTATAGAGGCTGATCCGATATTTTTTAATAAACTATGGAGTGTCTTTCAAAACAACTTATTTCAAACGATTTTAAATCTAATCGATATAATAATGTATATAAGTGGGTTGGCTTTAGGGAAGAAGTAGCATATGCAGTGAATTGGATGCGAACGTCAATCTCCTTGACTCAAATAAGGAATCTGGCTATCCGATTACATGATTAAATTAGGTGATTCTCATGTGGGAAATGAAAGAGATAAGGGAACTAAAGGTTGGAAGGTACGTCAACGTTGACGAGTCTCCATGCAAGATTATCAGCATCAGCACATCCAAGCCTGGAAAGCACGGTTCTGCAAAGGCGAACATCGATGCTGTGGACATATTCACTGGATCAAAGAAATCCATAAACGCGCCTGTCAGCACGAAGGTACAGGTTCCACAAATTGACAAAAGGAAGGGACAGGTCCTATCCATTCAGGGCGATGAGGTCCAATTGATGGACCTTGAGACGTTTGAGACGTTCTCCATGGCCATCAACGATGACCACGAGAGCACACTTGAGGACGGTGCAGAGATACTCTACATCGTCGCAATGGGCAAAATGAAACTCCTTTGAGGCTACAAATGTCGTACGGACTGACCTATGCCGGTGCCGAATCGGATTACGATGAGTCGGATGCGGTCATAATAGGCGTTCCGTACGACAGGACCTCAAGCTTCAAATCAGGCTCCAAGGATGCCCCGTTCTCAATAAGGAGGGCATCATATAACTTTGAGGAGCATCACTTCGAGCATGGATTCCTGGAATGCAACCTGTTCGATTACGGAAACTGCGATGAGTTCTTCCTTCCAGAGGACATGGTTGAGGAGGTCAAGTTCGCTATATCCCCTGCGATTCATGACAAGAGGTTCACGATCGTCATGGGCGGGGAACATTCGATCACCATCCCGGTGATCCAATCGTTACCAAAGGATGTGTCATTGATAACCATCGATGCCCATCTCGATTCGAGGGATGAGTACCTTGGAAGCCGATACAGCCATGCATGCGTCACACGCCGTGCCGCAGAGCACATAGGGTTGGAGAATGTTCACGCTATAGGCGTGAGGTCCATTTCTAGAGAGGAGCTGGAAAGGGACGATGTCGTTCCATACACCACATCCTTCGATATATTTGAAAAGGGGATTGAAAATGTCATATCGGACGTCCTTGAAGGCCTAGGGAACGAGAAGGTGTACCTTTCCGTGGACATTGATGGGATAGATCCTGCATTTGCACCTGGAACAGGGACACTCGAACCCTTTGGATTGAATCCCATGGACGTGAAGAAGGTCATCAATGCCATTGGTGACAGGTTGATCGGATTCGACGTTAACGAGGTGTGCCCCCCAGCAGATCCGTCAGGGATCACATCGGCATTGGCGGCAAGGCTCATCAATGAGTCACTTATGGTCTTTCTAAAGAACAGGGACTGAGGTCATCTGTTCTCGGCGAGGAAGTCCGTCACCATCTTCTCGTACTTCCTGGCCCTTGCCAAGGCCACATCCTCGTCCTTGGACTCGGAGTATATCCTGAACAAAGGCTCTGTTCCCGATGGTCTTGTGAGGACCCATCCGTCATCATAGGATATCTTCAAGCCATCGGTATCGTCGACCTTCTGATCGGAGCTCATGTTGATGATGTGCCTGATCACCCTGTCCTTGAGCTTGTCGGGGCACTCCACCTTGACCTTGAAGGTATGATATACCGGCAATGTGGCGATCTGATCGTCCAATGGGCCGTTCCTCACTATCAGCTCAATCATCTTGGCCAGGGTCATGGCACCATCCCTGCAGTACTGGATCTCAGGGAATATCAGCCCTCCGTTCTCCTCCCCGCCAAAGACTGCCCCAGAGTCCATCATCCTCCTTGCAACTATCGGGGATCCGACCGCGGTGTAGTCTATGGTCCCACCGTTGCCTACGACCACCTCCTCCACCATGGACGAGGTGCTCACAGGCGTGACGACGCTTCCCTTCCTACGGTCCAATGCATATCTGCACATGAGCGCCAGGCTCTTATCGCCACTCACATACTTGCCGCTCCTTGTTATGAAGACGCATCTGTCCGCATCCCCGTCATGTGCGATCCCCAGATCGGACTCGCTATACTGGGTCATTGCGATCAATTCCCCAAGGTTCTCCTCCGTTGGCTCGCTTGGATGGTCGGGGATCTCCCCCTCGGGGTTGCAGTTCAATGTCACGGACTTGACGTTCAGCCTCCTGAGCAGCATGGGTGTGGTGTTGAATGCGGCACCGTTCGCACAGTCCACTGTGACCTTCAGCCCCGATGCACGTATAAACTCCACGTCAACATGGTTCAAGATCTCATCGATGTATGCCTCTGCCACGCCCGACACATCCTCCGTCATACCTAGGGAGTTCCAAGGGACCGTCGGGATCTCGGTGGCATAGAGCTCCTCTATCCCCTCCTCCTCGGCGCGGTTGGCCTCGGTCCCGTCATGGGATATGCATTTTATCCCGTTGAACTGTGGAGGGTTATGAGATGCAGTTATCATCACCCCTCCGTCCACATTGCCGTGCGTCTTGACGTAATATTGCAATGCAGGGGTCGGCAGCACCCCTATGTTCAGCACCTTGACCCCAACGGACATCAGTCCCGATGAGACCGCCAGCCTTATCATCTCAGCTGAGGACCTTGTGTCAGTCGCTATGGCGACGACACCTTTGTACATCGATCCTATCGCCTTTCCCATCTGTAGGGCAAGCTCGACGGTCATGTCGCTGTTGACGATTCCTCTGACGCCATTGGTGCCGAACATCCTTCCCATCTCATGCACCTCTGGTGTTCAACAGGATGTTTATTGCGTCCCCACAGGACTTGCATGTGTCTGCCGACATCTCGATGGCATTGATCATCTCCATGACCAGCATTGTGGCCTTTGGCTCCATGTCTGAGAGGCATGCATCCTTCATGGTCTGGAAGTACAGGCTGTCCACTATGGTCTCCTGGTCGTTTATCTCGTCTATGCATCTCATGGTGTTGGCCCTGCCTGACCCAAGGGACTCCATCGTCTTCACAAGGTGCTTGACGGTGAGCACGAGCTCGGATGCCATCTTCTCGACGCTCCTCCATGTGGACTCCAATACCTTTGAATCGGTCTCCACGAGAAGCTGTGCGAACAACGCCGCCTCCTTGGCCCAGTTTGCAATGTAGTCCACCTTTCGGACCAACCTTATCAGGGCCTCCCTCTCCTCGACACTCAACTCGCCGCTGCATATCTCGGATACAAGCCTGTCCTCTATCTTGTCCGCCTCCCTCTCGGAGAGCACAAGCCGCTCAAGGCACTTGGAGGCATCATAGGATTTTCCACCTGATGCCGCCTGTATGACCATCCTCAGCTCCGACACGGTGTCAAGGACCGCTATGCTATGGCTCCTTGCCCCCGTGTTGACCATGTCCTTCCTCTTCTTTCCGAACCAATTTAAAATATCCTTCTCACTCAAGTTTAACTGCCTCCTCTAATCCCCTCTCCGGCCTTGGGAAGACGTTCACGTATGTGGATGACATGGACACCTGTATCCTGTCACCTATTGCTGGAAGACCCTCCACGTCATACTCGTAGTACTCTATGTAGTCATTGGTCTTCATCAAGGCCCTGACCTTCCAATACGTCCCCATGAACGTCACGCCCTCCACATTGGCCTTTATCCCAGACTTCACCTTCTTCACGTTCTCCGGCCTGACGGAGATGACGACCGGGGCCCCGTTGGGGAACTCGGTGTTCAAGGTGGATATCTCCTCACCTCCTCTGAGCCTCAGGACGGTCCTTCCATTCTTGTCCTTGCCGTTCACCGTGCATTCCATCAGATTGGTCTCCCCGATGAAGTTGGCGGCGAATATCGACTTCGGGTTCCTGTACATCTCCAATGGGGTGCCTATCTCCTGTATGCCCCCGACCTTCATCAGTATTATCCTGTCGGAGACGGACATCGCCTCCTCCTGGTCATGCGTCACATGAAGGACCGTGATCCCAAGCTCCTTCACCAGCCTTCTTATCTCGTACCTCAGCTCCACCCTGACCCTGGCATCCAACGCGGATAGCGGCTCATCGAGCATGAGCATCTTGGAGCCAGATGCCAACGCCCTTGCGATCGCGACCTTCTGCTGCTCCCCCCCTGACAGCTCGTCCGGGATCATCCCTGCCCTGTCAAACATTCGAACCAGCTCGAGGAACCTCCTTGAGGTCCCCTCTATCTCATCCTCCGGACGGTCCTTCACCCTTGGGCTGTAGCCTACGTTCTCCGATATGGTCATGTTGGGGAACAGAGCGATGTTCTGGAACACGTAGCCTGTGTCCCTATCCTCCATCGGGATCCGGGTGACGTCCTTCCCATCCACGAACACCTTGCCCTCGGTGGGGGTCCATATACCAGAGATCAGCTTTATCAAGGTGGTCTTTCCACATCCAGATGGGCCCAGTATCGTCAGGTACTCCCCCTCCTCCACCTCTAAGTTAATGTTCCTTATGGCCCAGAAGTCGCCGAACCTCATGGATACGTTGTCAAGCCTTATCTTCAATCCAACCTCAACTCCTCTTCAAGCTCATCTGGCGACAGCCTGAACACGGACGCGTTCTCCGGGTTCCATCCAATCCTAACGGAATCCCCTGCCTTGTACCTCTCATACCTCTTGCTGGAGACCTTGGAGGTCATTCTGCCTATTCCTTCCACGTTGACGTCTATTGTTACATTGGCACCTTCGTACAGAACCCTCTCCACGGTTCCCTCCAGGCAAAGGTTCTGCTTTGTGGATCCTGCGACGTCTATCGATGTGCTTCCGATCTTGATGGCGAGGGTCACCTCGGAGCCCGTTTCGAAGTCCAGCCTGCATGTCGATATCATCGTTCCATTGGATAGCCTTATCTGAGAATTGCCCTCCAAGGATTCAACGAGCGTCCCTTGGACTATGTTGGACCTTCCCAGGAAGTTTGCAACGAAGAGCGAGTTGGGATTCTTGAAGACCTCCATCGGAGTCCCTATCTGTACGATCCTGCCATTCCTTATGATGGCCATCCTGTCCGCCATCTCCAATGCCTCGTCCTGGTCATGTGTCACATGGATGGCAGTCAACCCCATATCCTTCACCAGGGACTTCAGGTCCTTCCTAAGCTCCAACCTCAGCCGGGCGTCCAATGCCCTCAACGGCTCATCCAGGAGAAGGACCTTGGAATCGGATGCCAATGCCCTTGCAAGGGCCGTCCTCTGCTGCTGGCCGCCGCTGAGCTCCCTTGGGAGGGAGGATGCCTTGTTGCCTAGATGGACCAGGTTCATCATGCTCTTCACTATCCTCTTAGACTCGTTCTCGTCCCTTTCAGCTATCTTCAACGGGAACGTTATATTCTCTGTGACCGTCAACGGAGGGAACAGCGCATACGATTGTGACAGCATGGTCGCCTTTCTCTCGCTCAC
>JGI996J12353_1000276_pt1 | contig 14074 bp, 10 predicted proteins | sample IntmicLarv5ML5BL_FD_12353 | JGI IMG/M metagenome (IMG submission 12353) | reverse complement strand
GGCATTGGGCAGATGGTGTCCGCATGCCTTGATGCGGCGGACGCCCTTTGGGAGATGGGCATATCCGCAGAGGTCATCAACATGGCCACGATAAAGCCATTGGACTCGGGAAGGCTGCTTGAGTCTGCAAGGAAGACCGGATGTGTCGTCACAGCCGAGGAGCATAGCATAATCGGCGGGCTTGGATCGGCGGTCTCAGAGATCGTTTCACAGGAACATCCTGTCCCGGTCATACGGATAGGCGTAAAGGACACCTTTGGGGAGTCGGGTAAGCCTGAGGACCTTATGAGGAGATATGGGTTGACGTCGGAGGCCGTGGTGGACGCCGCCACGGAGGCGATGAGCAAAAGGAGGAATTAAAATGAAGATTTTCATAGACACCGCGAATTTGGATATGATAAGGGAGATCAACAGCTGGGGGATAATCGATGGGGTGACCACGAACCCCAGCCTTATTGCAAAGGAAGGGACCGATGTCGCGACCCGCGTCAAGGAGATTGCCAAGATAGTCGATGGGCCCATATCGGCAGAGGCCATGGCCATGGACGCGGAGGGCATGGTGGCGGAGGGCATGGAGCTCTCCAAGATCCATAAGAACATAAACGTCAAGCTTCCGATGTGCATCGAGGCGTTGAAGGCGACGAAGATACTGTCCTCCAAGGGGATAGACGTCAACATGACCTTGATATTCTCGCCTCATCAGGCATTGCTTGCCGCCAAGGCCGGTGCTAGGTATGTGTCCCCGTTCGTGGGAAGGCTGGATGACATCGGGATGTATGGAACGGACTCCTTGGCGCAGATCGTCGCCGTGCTGGAGAACTACGACTTCAACACCGAGATAATCGCAGCAAGCATCAGAGGGCCTGTGCATGTCCTGGAGGCTGCGACATTGGGATGCGACATAGCCACGATCCCATACAACGTCCTAAAGCAGATGGTCGGACATCCAAAGACGGATGAGGGCATCAAATCGTTCATAGCAGACTTCGAAAAGTCGAAGAAGTGAGCATGCAGGACGTCATAGTCGCAGGCGCTGGGCCTGCGGGGTCTATGACCGCCGCCCACCTTGCAAGGTTCTGTGACGTCACCGTCCTGGAAAGACGCAGGCAACCAGGGGTCCCGGTGCATTGTACCGGGCTGATAACCCCTCGGGCCTTCGAGATGTCCAGGGCCTCCCCCGATATCCTTTCAAAGATAAGGGGGGCAAACGTGCATTTTCCAAACGGCAGCATCATAGAGGTCCGATCGAAGGATCCCTTTGCATTCCTTATAGACAGACAGGGCCTTGACTCCAAGCTTGCCGATCTGGCATTGGCAAACGGCGCCAGGATGGAGCTCGGCATCAAATGCACCAGCTGCTCCATAGGCGACCTTGTCGAGGTGGAGACCGATGCTGGCATGCATAGGTCCAAGATGATAGTTGGAGCGGATGGCCACTCCTCTATGATCGCAAGGATGATCGACAACAACATTCCCAAGGAATACGTCATGGGGATGCAGTCCGATGTCAAACACAAGGGAGAGGAGGGGATAATGAACCTTCGGATAGGCTCAGCTGTTGCACCTGGGTTCTTTTCCTGGGAAATACCCTTCGAGGATTGCACAAAGGTCGGGCTTTGTGTAGGAGGCGACCATGTCCCGTTCGAATTCCACAGGCATCTGTTGAAGGTTTCAGGCCTCGATGGGTGTGAGGTCATCAGGACGTATGCGGGAAAGATCCCATTGGGAGGAAGGAGAAGGACATATGGCAATCGATTGGCTCTCATAGGGGATGCCGCTGGACAGGTGAAGCCCATCTCTGGAGGAGGGCTGTACCCCATATTCAAATCCGCACCATTGCTCTCCGAGACGATAGAGGGTTGCATAGCATGCGATCGCTTCGACACCCATATGCTGTCCCGCTACGAAAGGGCATGGAAGTCGAATCTGAAAAAGACCCTCAACAGAGGATACATGATCAGAAGGCTGTACACGGAGTTCACAGATGCCGACCTAGATGGCATACAAGGCGTCCTTTCCAACAAAAGGAACACCTCGATCCTGAACGACATCGATCTGGATGACCCCTCTAGGTCCCTTATGAGGGTACTGATGGATCCGATGACCATGCTCAGACTCGCACCAATCGGGTTGAAGGCGATTATATGAAGATGGTGAAACAGGCCAAGATACCCATATCGGAGGCCCCTGTGGCGATAAGGAGCCTCCAGACTCTGGGGCTGGTCGACCTTTCTGCAAAAATATCAAGGGCCCCCGATTTCAGGTATGTGCCCATATCCCCTGAATCCCTGGATCAGGTACGTGAAATGGGATATGAGATCGTGGAAGGGGAGGCACATACCATGGAAAGGCGCCCATATCAGGAACAGATCAAAGACCGCCTCTGCGATCTTACGGAGATCCTCGATGACCTTCCAATGTGCTGGGAGTATGCAGGGGATGTGGCCATAATCAAATTGAGCGGATCCTGCGAGACGCACAAGGAGAGGATCGGTGAGGCTTACGCAGATGTCCTAGGCATGAGGGCCATATGCGTGGACAGAGGGGGGGTTTCCGGTGAGTTGAGGCAACCCAGCATGGAGGTCATCCATGGTGACTCGACGGAATCTACCAGACTGGAGAACGGCATACTCTATCAGTTCGATGTCTCAAAGGTCATGTTCGCCTCTGGAAACGTCGAGGAGAGAAGAAGGATGGGGGCCCTCGACTGCAGGGGGGAGACTGTGGTGGACATGTTCGCTGGCATAGGGTACTTCACACTGCCTCTATCCAAGTTCTCCGATGCGAAGAGGGTGTTCGCATGCGAGAAGAACAAGGACTCGTACCATTACCTCCTGAAAAACATAAGGGCCAATGGCCTCCATAATGTCATACCCATGCTTGGTGACAACCGCTCGATCCCAGGAAGGAGGTTTGCAGACAGGATCTTGATGGGGTACGTTCAAACGACGTCGGAGTTCCTTCCCAAGGCTATCGCAATGATCAAACCAGGAGGCACCATTCACTACCATGACACGTTCTATGTGAAGGAGCACATGTCCAAGGTCGACGACATCTTCAAATCCCTTGGCACAAGCTATGACATCGAATCATACAGGCAGGTGAAGGCGTTTGCGCCATCCGTTGGCCATTTCGTATACGACATAACCATCCATTAAACGGACTCGCCAGAGCTGCAGGCTGTAAGCAACGTGTTCATCGCATCCCTGTACCTGTCACCTTCCGCATCGATAACGTTCTTTGCGAACTGCATGAGAAAGGCCGCGAACTCCAGCTCATCCTTGGTTATGTTGAACGGCACCTTTGCATCCTTATCGAATGCCAACAGGAAGGCTGCACATAATGCACGCACCTTCGTATCCTTCATTGCAACCTTACCGAACGTCTCTATGACCATTTCCTTCCCATTGACCTTCGCAGCCTTTGCAAGGCTGTCCGCAGTGGAGGTCATTGGCCCAGGCCTATTGAATTTTGGCAGGTTGTCCACGACATCTGCGGATATGTGCATCCTATACGCATCCGCCAATGCGATGGATGGCATCTGCCTAGGCTTTTCAACATACCTGTCAGCTATTCTTTGGGATGTGTGCACTGCAATCACATCCTTCCAATGGTCGTCCCATATCTCTGCAAGGACCTCCGAACTTCTCCCGGTCTTAGCTATCACGGATATGCATCTGCCCTCCAGGAACCCCTTTATCGTCCTCAACTCATCCTCCGGGCCGGATATCCTGCCAATGAATGCATCCAGATCGGACTTGTAGTTGACGTTGCCGATTATGTATGTGGATGTGGAGCAGGCCTTCAGGTCTCCTATCCTGGACCTTTTAAGGCTCATGATCAGGGTCTTGTCGTTCAACTCCCCTGTGAGGTACTTTTTGTACAGGCCCGCGTCTATCTTCTCCTCGTCATCCTTGTCAGCGGTATGGAATGCGTGGACCACGCAGACCTCAAGGTCATCCGCTGGATCTATTGCACAGATCCTTGCGATGAGATACCTTATTGTGGACACCTCCTTTGCACAGTTCTCACAGATCTCTATGCAGTCCCCTGTGGACTTCACGCGTATGACCAGCTTAAGGACGTCATCATGACCGCACATGATCTCATCGTCCTTGAACTCGTATGGCGTCTCCCAGAATGCCGCATAAAGGTAATCCTCCGGCATGTTTGGATAGTTCGAACATACAAGGCCGTCCTCGAAGGAGTACAGATGGAGCTTGTTGGCCTTCACGAACGCATTGTAGTACAGAAGCCTCAATCTTGAATCGTTGTAATGCTGGCAACCAATCAGCTTGTCATTTCCCACGCTTCCCCTGACGGCATATGGCACCTTCTCCCCTGCGATTATGGCGGTGGCTAGCATGGGTATCTTTCCCGCTGCCCCCAAAGATATAGTTCCTGCATATGCCTTGGCGAGGTCGTTCGACCCCTTTGCTGCAAGCTTTAAAAGGGCATCGGGATCGTCCTTGTACCTGGCAATTGAGTCTATGTCCTTGAATGGCTTGTCAAAGAGGCATTTCCTACAGTTCCCTGCGCACATGGGCCTTAGGAGGCCAGGGCTGTTTGCAAGGAGCCGGGACCTCTCAAGTATCTCCTCCTCCAACCTCTTTGGAGTCTGTTTAACTCCTCTCATCCTTAGCCTTTTCTTTGGCGCCATGGAATGGCGTATGCACTCCCTTGATAAAAAACTAATGAGTATTGGGAAATTTGGCCCTTTGGCATTCGCTGGGCCTGCATGCATCGGTGCATCGTGTCATTCAATGGGGCCTACTTCCGATACCTTGGGAACATGTCCCTGAACACGACCGCGTCCTCCTCTATCAAAGGGGACTCGCATATGAATGTGCAATCCCTGTTGCAATCCTCCAATGCATCCGCCAGGTTCTGCATGTCCGGATCCCTTGACTCCAAGGGCAGATGGCATATCTCCCCCTTGTCACCGTACTTTATGCAGCTTATGTGGAAATGCGCCACGTCCTTGCAAAGTGGGAAGAACTCCCCGATGAGATCGTTCATGTCCCTCCTCGTCCTCAAAGCCCCACCGTCCCTGGCATGGACATGTGCCACATCCAAGACAGGCTGCACCCCTTCCACGGAGTCCATGACCTTTGATATCTCCTTCAAGGTTCCGAACTGTCCCTTCTTGCCCATGGTCTCGACCCCCAGGATCACATCGTCTATCCCTTCATCGTCCATAAGGGCCTTGCATTTCGTCAACCCGTCTATCACGGAGTTCAGTGCGGTCTCCGGAAACTTCCCATATGAGGCGGCGTGTATCACGATTATGTAGGCTCCAAGGCTATGCGCGGCCCTGGCGGTGTCCATGACCCATCCTATGCTCTTCTCCCTGGTCTCCACGCTTTCAGAGTTGAAGCTTATGAAATATGGCGCATGGCAACTAAGCCTGATGTCCAAGTCCCTTGCACAGGCCCCCACCGCCTTTGCCCTGTCCTCGGATATCCTTGCCCCTCTGACGAACTCCACCTCCAAGGCATCCAATCCCAATTCCTTGGTGTATCTCAAAGAGCCCTCTGGGTTCTTTCCTTTGCTAGGGTATCCTGCAGGACCGAATCTCATGGGACTGCATATGACATCAAGGATATATTATACATCTGCATGGGCTGCCTTCAACAGGATTTATCTATTCCAAAGACCTACTTGAGATGTTGAAAATCGATTTGGAGGTCTCATTGGATGCCACACTTGGTTGTGGGCAGGCGCACAGATGGGTCTATGGGAATGGGACATGGACTGGTTTCATATCCAACAGGCCCATTCGTTTGAAGCAGCTGGATGCAGGGCTTGAATGTCATGGGGACGTCTCCAGGGACGCGATCCATAGCTACTTCAGGCATGAGGATGACATCCCTGACATAATGAGGGAGATATCCATTGACGGCCATATGTCCAGACTTGTCCGATCATGCCCTGGCATGAGGATACTGAGGCAGGAGAGATGGGAGTGCCTGGCGACATACATATTGGCCACCAACGTCAATGTGAAACGGATAAGATCCATGGTGGAGACGGTTTGCAACGTGTTCGGCAAGGACCTTGGCGGGAGAGGGGCGTTCCCGACCCCGACTGAGATATTGGATAGGCAAGGCCGCATCGGCGAGTGCCGATTGGGATTCAGGGACAAGAGGCTCATTTGCCTTGCAGATGCCGTGGAATCGGGATCGGTGGACCTAGGGCTCATAGGCGACCTGGACTATGCAGGATGCGTTAGGGAGTTGCAAGGAATCCACGGCGTGGGTCCGAAGGTGGCCGATTGCGTGGCGTTGTTCTCATTCGATCACCTATGCGCATTCCCCGTGGATGTCAGGATATCCAAGGCCATGGAGAACGTCTATGGCATAAGTGGAAGCTATGCCGAGGTCTCCCGAGTGGGGAGGGACATGTTCGGCCGGTTCGCAGGATATGCGCAGGAGCTCCTGTACCACAGCGACCACATTCAAGCGCCTGGATTGGTCTTACGGTAGAAGTCAGACACGTCCCAGTTGCCCTCCTCCTCCTGCGTCGTCAGCTCAAGCCTCACGCCGATGGTCCTCGACAGGTCCATTATGTACCTCATGGCACGGTCGCTGCCTTCGAAGTTCTCGACCCTTGCGCCGGATGCCGTCACCTTTCCCTTGAAGTGCCCCACGATGCTGGTGCCCTCGAAGACCACGCACTCCGTTGCACCGCACAGCCCCTTGATCATTCCCCTGAGGTAGAAGTGCAGGTTGTCCTGGGAGTTGAGCATGAACGTCTCGTTGAACCTCCTAGGCTTTACATCGATGTCCTCTGCGAGCATCCATCTGGGCGTGGAGTCGCCCTCCACCAAGAATCCCTTGACCAGGAACCCTTCGTCCTCAAGGCCCTTCAAAACCCCTCGGGTCTCACCCATTCTGGCATCCATGAACACGGACAGCTCCTCTGCGGAGAATATTCCGAACTCGTTGAACCTCATCCGGGCTATCTCCTTCAAGGCATCATGGCGACCTATGTTGCATGTTGGAACTATGCCCAGGAAGGAGTCATGGTCCTGGTAGACCATGGCATGCTTATACAGGAATGCGATGGCCTCTGAGGTCCTCCCCTCGGTCAACGGGGACATGGCAACCACCTCCTTCTTGGATATGGGCTGCCTTGCGCCTATCATGCCATACACCATTTGCACATCCTCATCCACCTCCACCTCCTTTGCCGCCCGATACAATGATGCGAACTTCAATGTGGTGTATCCGACGAAATTGGGTATGAGGGTCATCTTGACCAGGTCATCCCTTTCCAACGGCCTCTTCGACCTGAGCCTCATGGGATACCTGGTGGCCAGCTCCTGGTCGTTCCTTATGTATCCCCTTGCATTGACCATCTCGTCCAGGGACGAGAACCTGGATGACCTCCCTATCCTCTGCCTGCTGAACACATAGCTCAGCCTCTCCTCGTCCGTCATCGTCCTTGGTGTGAACCTTCCCTTTGCGTAGAACCCGTTCACGAACCGGTATCCCTTTGACTCCAACAGGCTTGCGACATGCTCGTCCAAATCCGCAGCATCGTTTCCAAGGACCTCCCTTATCCTGACTATGTCCACGCCCTTCTGAAGATAGAACTCCATCATACGGTCTATGGCGTCCAATGTTCGATCCAGCATATCCGGGTTGTCAAGGTCCAGGCTACGGACCTCTATGCATCCGGACATCTCCCACATCTCCAATGCACCCAGGACTATGGATCCCCGTGATATTGGAAACACCCATTTATCGCCGTACCTTGATGCTATCTCAGACCATTTCGACCCCATGTCGGGATCGGTCAACGACTTTATCGCTATAGACTCACATTCCATGCATGACAGTCTGGGCAATGGGAGCTCGTCCGGCATTATGTACATCGGATTCTGTGCGGACCCGACATATATCGTCTCGGCACCGATCTCCTTGAAGGCCCTCTCAAGCTTCACGGAGGNCACGTTGCTTATGTACGACAGCGCGTTCATCGGGACCGGCCCGTACGCCCTGAGGTTGCCTCTGACAACATCGATGTACGCATCCTCCCCGACGTCCTCGGGGACATAGGGGGCGTATATGTTCTCAGACCCCCATTCCTCTCCGCTGGATGACACCCTGATTATCCTCAACGACTTGTCCAACCTCAATATCGATTCCTTGACCATCTCCTTCTCGACGTTCATCAGGGAGGTCAGCTGCCTCATGGTCGCCTCGTTCATCCCCTCTATCATCCTAAGCACGCTTTCATCGAACTCGGTGAGCTCCGGTTCGCACAGCGATGCGAGCTTGGCGCCGAAGTCCTTCAGCACATACCTTATCTTGCCTCGTATGAACCTTCCGCATAGAAGCTCCCCCGACTCCCTCATTGAGGCCCATTCGTTGATGTCGAAGCCCTCGACCCTGTTGAAGACGTCCAGGTCGCTCCCCGCAGAGCCGAAGAACTCGAAGTACTCCCTGATCGATGGGAACCCCTTCCATTTGGACCTCCTATAGTTCTCTATGGTCTGGAAGTCGTACACGTTGGTCTTGCCTGCCCTAAGGCTCATGCGATCGATGGACCTCATGTATTGGACGCTCTCGGATATCAGGAAGTTGCCTTTGGCCACATCCTCGTTATATACCATCGCCTCAAGGGACTGGTGGGCCTCGGAATCGCTCAATGACAATGCGAACGCGACCTCTGGAACCGTCGCCGGGGCAAAGCATCCGAGATGCCTATAGACTATGTCGTCGATCGCCCTCTCCCTGTCCATGGCCTGATGCTCCACCCTTTCGAACAGCCATTTATAGTCGCTCGTGAGGGCCACCCTGCCGACCTTGTACATGGACTCCATCTTCCTAATGGACCTGTAAACCAGGCTTTCGCTCAACTCCGCCTTGGAGGCCATGTCCGGGATCGTCATCCTTTCATTCAAAACGCCGTATACGACCTCATCGGCCTCGTTCATCTCCCTGGGCCTGGCCAATGCACTCGCATACTTCGAAGCCTCGCTCGATACCATGACGTGAGGGTCATCCAGGAAGACCACGCTCAACGTGCCGTTGTGGATCATGTCCCTGACCCATGAGTCCAGCTCCTTCCTGTCCACATCCGAATAGGTGTAGATGTGCCTGCCTCGCTCCTTGAACGCCTGCAATGGCCCGGTGCACATGAGCAATGCCGGTATGTCCTCCCTCTCACATATCCTGGGGACCTTGCTTGCGAAGAATGGCACTATCTCATCCTCCGTGAACTCGAACATGCCCACGTTGTCACCTATTGCACGGTGAAGCACCTTCCTATGGAGCTCCTTCAGCAACGCGGACCTGTCCTCCATGAGGACTATGTCCGAAAGACCGGATAGTATTATGGAATGGGCGAATGGGGAGGGGGTTCCGCTGAAGGCTATCGGCATGACCCCGATGGTGCCGTTCTCAATCAGCTCAACGACATACTTTGCGTTGTTGATGTCCATGTCGTCCTCCAGGATCTCCCTGTAGGTCTCCTCTATGACTGGAACGTTCTCCATTCCCCTCAGGCTGTCCAACAGGTATGCGGACCTAAGTTGCTGCTTGTTCACGGATATGGGCTTGCCCATGTAGTTCCTGAGGACCATGAAGCTCCTCGATGCCGTATGCCTGAACCTCAGCTTGAATATCTCAGAGTCCCTTATGGCCCTCCTCAGTATGGCCTCCATGTCCCTGGCCTTCAACATGCTGGCCACGGTGGCAGGGTCCACCCTTCTAGGGGTTCCGATCATGAAGCTGTCGTCCGAGACGGTCAACGACACGTTGGAGCCTGCCGCCCCGGATATCCTGTATGCATACGCCCTTGACAGCGCATCGTTGACCCTCCTGCCGAATGGGAAGTGGAATATCAGCCTCTGATTGCCGGAGGGGTCCACGTACTCCTCTATGATCAGCCTGCCGTCATCCGGGATCAGACCTGTGACCGCCTTCTGCTCCTTGAAGTATGATATCAGGCTGATCGCCGACCCCTCGTCGACATCAAACTCCTTGCATATGAATGGAATCAGGTCCTCCTGGCCCTGGTCCAGCATCTCTGACATCTCGCCCCTGAACCTGGCGACATCCATGGAAAGGTCGAAGCTCCTCGGCAGCATCTCCCCCGACCACGATGGGACTGTGGGCTTCCTCCCGCTTGCCTCCTTCACATGGGCGATCATGCCCCTTGACCTTATGAATTCCAATGAACGGCCCCCGAGGACGAAGACATCGGTGGGGGAGAGCCTCTCCACGAACCTCTCCGACAGCTCGCCGGCGGTGATGCCGTGGTTCGTTATGACCTTGTAGTTAGCCTCCTCGGGGATGGTTCCGAGGTTCGTGAGGTACGTCATCCTGGTCCCCTTCTTCTTTCCGAAGACCGCCTCCTCGACATCATACCATATTTTTGAGTACACCCCCTCATGCTCACCCTTGCTTCCAAGGTACCTCAGGACGTCGATGAACCTTTCCTCCGTCAGGTTCCTGTAGCAGTACGATCCCTTCACGACGCCATATGCGTCAAGGGCCTGCCACCTGTTATCTAGGCTCATGCCGATCAGCGTCTGCATCAGAACATCAAGGCAGTTCTCTGGTATTCCCACGCGGTCTATCTTCCCCCTATGGGCGGCCCTGCACATGACGGCGCACTCGGCCAGGTCGTCAAGGTCGAAGACTATCAACCTCCCTTTGGCCACCTTTCCGAAGCTGTGCCCGCTCCTGCCTATCCTTTGAAGGCCCTTGGCAACTGACTTCGGAGACCCTATCTGGCACACCAGGTCGACGGACCCTATGTCTATCCCTAGCTCCAGGGACGTGGATGAGACGACACACCTTATCTCTCCCCTCTTCAGCCTTTCCTCTACATCGAGCCTGATCTCCCTTCCAAGGGAGCTGTGGTGCACCTCCACGCTCTCCAACCCCCTTTCCTTGAGCTTATAGACGACGCTTTCAGCGCCTGAACGGGTGTTTGTGAATATCAATGTCGTCTCATGGTCGTCCACCAGCCCTTTCAACGTGTCGTACATCATGGAGTTCACGATCTCCGATGACAGGGCGGTCATGTCCTCGGTAGGGCATATGACCTTCAGGTCCAACTCCTTCTTGGAGCTGGACTCCACGATCGTCACGTCCCTTGTCGTGCCATCTGGGTTGCAACCGACCAGGAACCCTGCAATGTCCTCAATAGGGGCCAACGTTGCGGAGAGCCCTATCCTTGTGATGTCCCTCTCACAGTACTCCCTGAGCCTCTCCAATGTGAGGGACAGGAACGCCCCCCTCTTGGAGTCACATATGTCGTGGATCTCATCCAATATTATCCATTCAAGGCTCTTTAGGTTCTCCTTGAACTTCGGAGCGGCCAATATCAATGACAGGGATTCGGGGGTCGTTATCAGGATGTGCGGGGGATGCCTTGCCATCTTCTGCCTTTCGGACTGTGGCGTGTCACCCGATCTCACCGCAACCTTGATGTCGGGAATGTTCATCCCATTGGCTTCGGCAACGACCCTCATCTCATTCAAAGGGGTGTTGAGGTTTCGATTGACATCGTTCGCCAACGCCTTCAATGGCGATATGTATATGCAGTATATCCTCTCCTCCAACTTGCCCTCAGAAGCGTATCTTGTGAGTTCGTTTATGATGCTTGTGAACGCAGTCAGAGTTTTTCCAGACCCAGTTGGCGACGACACCAGGACATTCTTCCTCTTGTGTATCTCTGGTATCGCCCTTGCCTGCGGCTCTGTGAGGGTCGTGAACCTCTCCTTGAACCATGTTGAGATCAAGGGCTCCATCACCCCCATGACCTCTTCAGCTGTATGTGTCTTATCTACGAACTCCATCATGTTATCACAAGATGCTTTCCGTAGAGAAACTATCTATATAAAGATTGATGCTTTTTGAGAATTTTCATCAAAGGGGCAAATTATTCATTTAACGGTCATCAGGGAAGCGCTTGGTTCCAACACCATAGATGAAAACCCTCGATTGCGATACGCATCCCAACGCCCCGACCCGATAACCCTTATATAATATAACTATCATTATGTTATTGGTGATTCAATGGCAATAGTTGCAATAAAATCAAGCCCTCGAAAGAGTGGCAACTCAGAGGCATTGGTGAACGCGATGATCGAAGGTGCAAGGGCAAACGGGAAGGAGGTCATCGAGTTCCGGTTGAACGGCATGGGCAATGCAAAGGGATGTCAGGCATGCATGGCCTGCAAAAGGTCCGTGGGATGCATAACAAAGGATGACAATGGAAAGGTCCTTGAGGCGATAAGGGACTCAGAGGGGGTCATCCTATCGTCCCCATGCTACTTCGGTGAGGTCAACGGACAGTTCAAGCTGTTGGAGGACAGGTTTTACAGCTTCATTAATGCGGACTTCTCACCCAACATAGCCCCAGGCAAGAAGGTTGCGGTCGTGGTCACATGTGGTGGCGGATACGATGGCGCAAAGGCGATGGCGGACAAGTTGGAGGACACGATGAGCGGGATGCTTGGATTCGTTCCAGTCGGCAAGATAGTCGCCGCATTCTCCCCGACCGAATCCGCGGCAGATAACGCCAACCTCATTGCTGAAGCAAAGGCGATCGGCAGTAAGCTCTGATCAAAACCAGGCAGGGGTCACCCCTGCCATTCCAAACCATATGGCCAATAATGGTCCAATATGTCAGATTTTTAGGGATATGGATCGGGACTCTCCTTTGACTAAGGTCACGCGCACCTCCTCCCCGAACCGACGTTCGATTCCTGACACGATCTCGGCTACGAACGACACCTCGTCCTCATCCTTCAAAAAGGAGAACGTATGGACATACTCCAAATATATGCCAGCAGTCGTGGCGGAAAGGTTTGAGCTTGTGGATATCTGCCTTCCGTTGGCATAGACGTTGAGCGTGAACGCTCCCTCCTCTTGAGGTTCGATTATAATCAAGGCATCCACATCAGAGTGATTCCAATTGTCGGCAAATAGGTATCCTGCCCCTGCGATCATGACCACGGCCACGACGATCGCCACCTTGACTTCCGCGGAGGATGGTCTGATCATGTTCCCCGTTCCCTTTGAATTCAGATCTCTTCGACCATCTACCTGTCCTTCGAATTCGTCCATGCTCACTCAAACAGTTGGTCCGGGGCCATCAGCTCCCTTGCCATGTCGTACCATCTTTGCCCCTCATCCACATTCTTATCCACGCAATCCCCGGACATGAACATGTTTCCGAGGAATATCCTTGCCGCCCTGTTCTCCCTGGATGCGGACTTCATGAGCCATTCCAACGCCGTATCTATGTCCTTCTCCACTCCACAACCTGTCTTATACAGCTGCCCGAGGATGAACTGGGCCTCAGGGTGCCCGTTTCGAGCCGCCTTATCAAACCATTTCGCAGCCTCTTTGAAATCCTGCATGGATCTATCCTCATTGAAATAGGCCAGGCCCAACGCATATTGGGCGCGAGGGTCGTCATTGCCTGCAGGGATGCTGAACAGTTCGATCGCCCTCTTCACATCCTTTTCAATCCCATATCCCTTCAAATATATCTTTCCCAAAAAATACAAGGCGTTCTGATGCCCCTTGCTGGCTGCGCTCTCGAACCACAGCCTTGCGGATGTGAAGTCCCTTGCCACATATTGCCCCCTTGCATAGGCCAGGCCTAAGAAGAAGTCCGCATCGTCAGATCCCTTCTTGGCGTTCTCGATGAGCAGGGACAGGGCTCTGGGATAATTGCTGTCGGAATATGTCCTGATCATTAGCTTGGCCCATTCCAATGGCTCAAGCTGACTTTCAAAAGTTATTCCGGATCCCTTTTCCATAGTTAGCTAATCAATTGAAAAGATATAACCCTTATGTAAAGATGGGCACTGTTATGCATAGGCCCATATTGAGCCCATTGCCTGTTTTGAATGTCGTCCATCATGCATTCCACACATGCGATGCAATCTGGATTCGAACTGTCTGTCGAAGCCGTAAAAATCCTAGCAACCGACATCGACGATGAAAAATAGGTTTGAAATGGCTTATGTCGAATGCCTAGCGGGCAGTGTCGGGACGATCCCACTATGCCCCATTGGAACATCGTAATCGTGGTCCTAGTT
>JGI996J12353_1000275_pt1 | contig 14077 bp, 23 predicted proteins | sample IntmicLarv5ML5BL_FD_12353 | JGI IMG/M metagenome (IMG submission 12353) | reverse complement strand
AAATGGCAGATCGTTTATGCGTCTTGAGACGCTGCTAGTATTAGAGGGCTGTGCCCGCATATGAAATACCCCCGGCTTAGCCGGGGGATTTTTATTTCGTGCGGTGGTGGTGCAATCGTCGGGGCTGTTATTTCTCGATAGTAAAAATTCCACTTTAAAAAATCTGTAAAAATGATTATAGTAGATGGAATTAAAATAACTGCAGATGAGGGAATTACCTCTGACGAAATCGAGGATACTGTACAACACGAAAAGAACCTTTGGAGAGCTGATGGAAATCAAATCGCAACGATTGAATTAAAACTTGATGGCGATAAGATAGTGTTAGCAGCTATTGAAAAATCGCCTGTAAAAAGAGTTAGGAGCATTACCGGATATCTCTCAAATATTGAAAGTTTCAACGATGCCAAACAAGCAGAATGCCGGGATAGAGTATCGCATGAAACACTATAAATAATTAAAACCGCTTACTAAAGTGGAACATTCCAAATTAGTAGGCGGTTTTTATATTTGTTTTTTCGAGATTAGATCATTTTGCATCATATGATTTTAGCAGAGCCTGTATTTCGGGGTTCTTTTTTATGTCTGAAAATAAATATAAAAAATATGTGTTAAAATAAGAGTGTAAGGAGGGGAATAAATGGCAAGTTCAAAAGAGATAATAAAGAAGATTGAAAATGTTGGTCGGTATTTAAAACGGATTAACGGTTTACATCATATTTTCTTACACCCTTCAAAGTCTAGCTTGATAGTAATTCCTCACCCCAGAAAAGACATAGCAGAAGGAACAGAAAAATCAATATTGAAGCAAGCGGGGCTAATATAGCCCCAAGGCTTGCGGGAATATATTACTAAAAAGGAGAATATAATAATGAAAGAGAGATATTTTTATCCAGCAATTTTTGAAAATGCTCATGATGGAATTAACGTGTATTTCCCCGATCTTCCGGGAGCTTTGACTTGTGCCGAAAAAAATAATTATGAGAGAAGCTTTTAAAAATGCTAAAGAAGCACTTGAATTATACATGTATACCCTTGAAGATGAGGGGATGGAAATTCCTGTGCCGAGCAATATAAAGCCTCAAAAAGAAAATGAATCTGTCGTATTGATTGAAGCATATATGCCAACAGTACGAATGGATATGGAAACAAGATCAGTAAACAGGACAGTAACCCTGCCAGAATGGCTTGATAAGAGAGCAAAAGAAAAAGGCATCAATTTTTCTCAAACTTTGCAGGCAGCTTTGTATCAGCAGATGAATCTTCCTTTTACCCCGCAAAAACGAAAGTCTGGGAATTAAAAAAGAGTACATGGCACGAAAGAAAAGGAAGTGTTTTAAATGGGCATGAAAATTTTATTTGGAATAATGTTGGTAGGGTTATTGGTAAATAGCTATTTGTATGGCATAGACACTTTGGGATGGATTGCCCTAATTTCAACATCTCTGGCTAATATTTTACTTTGGAGGAAATGAATGGCAGGAGTGAAAGGACGCAGTGGCGGAGCTCGTACAGGTGCAGGTAGGCCTACTATTGCAGAGCCGATGAAAAATAGATCGCTGAAAGCGAATGACGAGTAGTGGGAAATTATAAAAGAGTTTGCCCGAAGACTAAAAAAGACGAGATTGAAAAAACTTTTATAGCGGATTTACAGAAAGAGAAGCCCTCAAAATAGGGCTTCTTTTTTAGTGTAAAAATCAATCCATTGCACCACAAAAGAAAAAGGGTTCCGAAGAATCCTTGATTTTACTGGTGCGCCCAAGAGGATTCGAACCTCCGGCCTGCGGTTTAGGAATCCCTGCGTGATTTTGCAAAGTCCTTATTTATCAATGCTTTGTCGGTCTTTTGTGTGGTCTTTTGTGGGTGTGTTTTGGTCATTTTTGCGGGGGTATTGTGACCAGCGTTGTGACCAATTATATTATAAATCTGTGGAATAATATCAATTACCCTTGAATCGTCTGCTGGTAGTGAATGGCTGTAGACATCTAAGGTTGTAGACACCTTTGCATGACCAAGGCGGCGGGATACTTCGGTAATTGGTACTCCCGCCCTGAGAAGCTCCGTTGCGTGAGTATGTCTAAGTGATTTAAGGCTTCTATAAGGTATATCAGCACTTTTAAGGAGCCTTCTCCACACCTTGCCGATTAGAAGAGCATCTAATGGGGTGCTGTTCGATGTCGAAAATAATAATTCTGGATGACTTTTCTCCATGCTTTGAAGCAGTTTGACGACTTCTTCGGGTATGGAGATTTTTCTATTTGAGGTCTTATTTTTGGTCTTTTCAAATATAATTCCGCTACTAGCTGACTGATGAAGCGTTTGATTGATGTGGATCTGATTTGTTGTTGTGTGAAAATCTTTGTAGCGGAGCGCGATGGCTTCACTTGATCTCATGCCGGTTACGGACATCAAAATAAAAAGTTCTTTGTATCGGTAGTTGTCGGCCATGGCAAAAATCTGACGTAGTTCATCTTGGGTAAAAGTTTCGATTTCCGGCTTTTCAGGTTTTGGGGCTTTGATTCCTTCTAAGGGGTTGTATTTGATTTTCCTATCCAAGAGGGCTTGCTTGAGTATTTGAGAAGCCAGGCGGTGTATTTTCAGCTTCGTAGTGCCGGACAATTCTATTTTGTTGTACAGGGAGATGAAGTCACTATTTCTGAGGTCTTGAAGCGGGAAGTGGAAGAGTGGCAGCAGATGGTTGGCTAGTGACTTATATCGTTCAAAAGTGCGAATTCGGACATTGTGCTTTGATATTTCTTTGAGGTAGTAAAGAGCGTACGCTCCGAAGCTCTCGGCGGAAGGTTGAAGAAAGTCGCCTGTTTCAATCTCTGCTCGATTAATTACAAGCCATCTCTCCGCCTCTTGCTCGGTGTCAAATCTTTGTTGGATACGTTTGCCAGTCGGAGAGGTAAAAACGGCTCTGTATTTGTTTCTGGCGGATTCAAAGGCGATAGTGCCTTGACCGTTCTTGCGTTTTGTCATATTTACCTCCTAAACTGTAAAGAAAAAGCCCCTGCGGCGGGGCTTAGTGGTGATATCGTTATTAGCGCGAGGTTAGTGTGTAAGATATTGGTGTTATTTTTGAATCAAATTCGACAGCAAAATCACTCCGGACCATAACGCCAAAGCTATTTTTTGAATCTACATATCCCTTGACACGAACAACACTATTTTCTTTGCTTACCCAATATTGGCCAGGGAATTTTGCAGACGAAGGGTCTTTCATCTGTTGTCTTATGAGATTTTCGGCTGCATCTATTGCGCGACTTTTTTCTCTATCGGTTATAGTACCGCTAGCAATGGTGTCTTTTAGTTCTCCATTTTCATACAAAACTACATTTTTATATACGATTTTTTTAACGGTGCGATCCTCTAAATTAAAATAAACTGGCATAACAGCCAAACCTAATTGTTCTGCACTTACTATATATCCATATTCTTCCATATATTTAGGAGAACCTTCAAATTTAGTTATATTTTGAAGCCCTATTGATTGCAAAATGTCATTTATTGGAATGGCTTCTTCCGGTGTAAAGCCGCCTTCTACGATGAGCGCAATATTTTGTTCTGCGACTGTTGGGTCGATGAGGCTGGCATCTTCTTTGATGGCCTTATCTCCATCACACCCAGCAATAAAAATACTCAACAACACTACTGCGAAAATAAGTAATTTTTTCATATGATTACCTCCCAGATTTTTCCCAAACCGCAAGCCTGAAAGCCATGAATTCCTCATCAACGCCGAAGAGTTCAGCAAAATCCCAGACATCTTCAATCCCAGAAGCGATTGCTCCGAGGAGTTCTTCGGAAGAAATCGCAATCTCGACAGCTCTTCTTTTTCGTCTATACTCGGTTCGGTTTGCGGTTTTGGGTTTATTTTTATAGTCATCATAGTAAGTCGGGACATATAAATCGTCGTCCACCATTACTATGTGAGTACCGATACAGGTCGCAAGAGCGACTTTTTCTAATTTTGGGCAACCATAGATATTTTTCGATAAACTAGCGATTGGATCAATACCGGGAATTCTGACAAACAGTCCGGTCGTACTTTCGGGTAGCGAGGCGTTCTCCATAACGTCTAAGCCTACTTCATGAGCTACTTCGATAAGAGTTTGCATGATAAAAACCTCCTAAAAATCAATTTGGAAGTCTAATTTATCACGAGAAAAATTTTAGTTCAACATCTTGCATTTTTCAAAAAAACTGCTCCACCAGACAGGCTACCGTCTAAGGAATTTTTACCGGGAATTTTTCCTGCTTTCCAAAAACTCAAGATAATCTAATAGCATTTTTTGCCCCTCTTCATCAAATTGAGCAAGGAGGTTTTCTCTTGAGTGTTTCCCGCCTGTATTGATTGGCGGCGTTGGGTCGTCCGTTCTTCCGACTAGATAATCAATAGTCACATTATAATATGTTGCCAGCAGCAGCAATACTCTGATATCGGTTTTACTGACACCATTTTCATACCCCGATAAGGTTTTGGCGTTTATGCCAGTGGCAAAGGCGACTTCTTTTTGTGTGGCATCTTTTTTCTCTCGAAGTAATTTTAGCCTACCAGAAACAATGCTTTTCATCATCAACACCTCAGTCTTATTTTATCCCATTTCTTAAAAAACAAGATAAAATTCTTTAAAGTTAAGAAAAATATATTGACATCTTAGAATTTAAGACATAAACTAGTCTTAGAAATTAAGACTGAGGGGGTGGAGAAATGGAATTGTACAAAGTTATTGGCAAGCACATGAATGACAACGGAATTAAGCAATCGTTCGTTGCTCAAGAAACAGGGCTGACCCAAGACAGGGTAAGTTCTGTGCTAAATGGGAAAAGAAAATTAAGTGCGGATGAATTTGTTCTTATTTGCCGAAAAGCATTCAAAGTAAATCCATCTATTTTTTTTGACAAGTCAGTCTTAGAAACTAAGGAATAATTAGGTGGCGGCAGTAAAACTTCCAGAGAAAGGGGCTAAGTCATGACAAAACAACAGCTTGAAAGTCTATTAAAAAGCATTGATGGTGTCACACATTCAGAATGGTGCCGGATTAAGGCAGCGATTGATATGAGGTTTTCAAGGATGGCAAGCAAGAACACTTTGAGTGTTGAGTCTGAAGAATTCCTACTCGATAGCTTAGAGGATGAATTTGACCTCTAGTAATCGCAGTTTGGATGAAGAAAGGAGTGATAAAAGTGGAGGAGCCAATCAAAGTTAGGGAATATGCTCAGATGACTGGCATGGATCCAAGCACAGTCTATGACTATATCCGCAGGGGTAAGATTGTAGCGACTCCGACTAAGCCAATTCTGGTTTTTCCAGAGGCGACCAAAGAGCGGTGGTTGGAGCAGTCGTTGGCTTCTGCTGATATGAGAGAGGCCGAACGGTCGCAGGGGCGTAGGAAAAACGAAAAGCGACTCAAGCCAAAGCAGACTTATTATGGGAGTGCGGAGGATATTGCAAAAGCAATTTCGGCATTATAAGGAGGTAGTTGTAGTGAAAGTCAGCAAAAAGCAGCTCGTTGGCATGATGGCAGTCGCTTTCTTCTGCGGCTATATGCTTCACAGCACAATAACCGGATTCCAGTTGTACCAAGCCGGACTGATTGGGAGATAGGGGGCGAGAAGATGTTGGCAGCTGTGGTGGTTTTCTTGCTTGCTGTAGGGTTTTCAATCAGGGCGGTTCTGAAAGCCGAGAGCAGGAAGGGCAAGAAGCTAGAAAAGAAAGGTTCGTTTTACAGATTGAAGTAGAGGGGGAGGAATGAGGAGCATCTTAATTATCTCATGAGGGGAGGTGGATGAAGTGCAAGTATCTTTTGGAAATCACTTGAAAATCGCTAGACAGCGTTTGGGAATGACACAATATCAAGCCTCAGCAAAACTCTTTGTATCAGAAGAAACAATCCGGAATTATGAGAATGGCAAGACAAAGCCTACTGAAGAATTCATTCTCGAAGCTGAAAAAATCTATAAAGATGACACTCTTGGGATGAAGTACCTTTCACTTGTTAGTGAAATCGGCAGACGAAAAATGGCACAAGCAGCAGTCGCTTTCGAGGTATGCAAAGGACTGCATCAGCAACTAGGAATTATAATGCCACAGCTCGCCGATGTATTGAGTAGCGCAATGCAGTTATCAAGTTAGGAGGCTCATATGAAAAAAGGCAAAAGAAAAGAACCACCCTGCGGTAACAGGATGGCTCTCGGAGCTCAAAAATGAGCAAAGAAACAAGCTCATTGTACCAGATGGGCAGAAAGAAGGCAAATTGTGAAATTTACAGTTGAATTAATGCCCGGCTCGTTTTCTGTAGAAGTAGAAAGACAGCGAGATGGGAAGCTCATAGGCGGCAAAAAAGTATTAAATCTTGCTACTCAAATGGCAAAAGCATTAGACGCATGGGATGAGAAAAATAAGGCGGCTTCTGAAGCAGAAAAAGCCTCTGAAAAGCGTTGCGAAGTAAAGGTTATCAACCTCGGCGAAATCACAGACAATGAAACTTTGCAGATGATATTCGAAAATCTGCCGCCAGAGGTTTTTGAAGAGCTGATGAAAGGGGCTAAGGGACAATGATTTTAAAGAAGATTGTACTTCAAAACTTCAAGGGTATTCGTAATTTGGAGATTATGTCCGGAGGTGCGAATTTAAATATTTTCGGTGACAATGCGACCGGAAAAACGACTGTCTTTGATGCTTTTCTGTGGCTGCTATTCAACAAGGACAGCCAGAACCGGAACGACTTTGAAATCAAGACACTTGACTTAGAGGGAAGAACGCTTCATGGATTGGATCACTCAGTCGAAGCCTTTTTGGAAGTTGGCGGTCAAGAGTTGCGTTTGAAAAAGGTTTATTTTGAGAAATGGACTAAAAAGCGAGGGGCGATTGAATCAACCTTCAGCGGAAATACAACGGATTATTTTATTGATGAAGTGCCGGTTCAGAAGAAAGAATATGATGAGCGGATTCGCTCGGTGTTGGATGAAGCTAAATTCCGATTGCTGACAGACCCGAAATACTTTAACGACCAACTTCCCTGGCAGAAGCGCAGGGAGATTCTTCTGGATATTTGCGGCGATGTGACAGACGCAGAAGTTGTTGTTTCCGATGAAAGGCTCGCCGGTTTGGCAGAAATCCTCGGCAACAGAAGCTTAGATGACCATAAAAAAGTAATTGCTGCAAAGCGCAAAGAGATTAATGAGGAACTTCAAAAATTGCCGGTACGAATTCAAGAGGCTTCGAGGGATATTCAAGATTTAGGCCATCTGGATGAAGTCAAAATTAAAGCCGAGATTAGCAGGATTGAAAAGGAAAAAGATGGCTCGGATGCTCGATTAGTTGCCGCCAAAAACAGCGATGGAAAAGTTGAGCTTCAGGCTGAATATAACAAAGTGATTTCAGAGCTCCTTGAAATTCAGAATCAAGAAATCGAAACCAAGAGAGAAATCGACCAAAAGAACCAAGAGGCCGAGCGTGACCATAATTCAAAATTGAATGAAATCCTGCGGCTCAAAGGCTTGGCACAAGGCAAAACACACCTTGTTGAAATCGAAGAAGATAACAAGGCCACTTATAAAAATGAACTTGACCGCCTGAGGGCAGAGTGGAAACAAATTGACGAGCAAGTATTTGAAATGCCGGAAGATAAGAGTTGTCCGACTTGTGGCCAAAAAGTGGAGCAAAACGAGCAGGAGCTTCAAGAGAACTTTAATTTAGACAAGGCTAAAAAGCTAGAGCAGAACCAAGCGAACGGCAAGCAACTTTCTGAAAAGCTGAGAGAGGCGACCACAAAAGGCGAGGCTTTGCAGAAAGATATTCAGGATCTCAATGTGCAAATCGAAACCGAAGAAAAAGCAGTTGGCACATTCGCTCCAAAGCCATATCCGGACTTTAGTGAAAACGTTAAACGTCAGGAACTGCAAGCAAAAAAAGAACATCTGATGAGGCAAATTGCTGATGATGGTGCAAAGAATAATGAAATTATAGAAATGCTCAAGCAGGAGCAAGCGCAGATTAAAGAACGAATGCAGGAGCAAGAAAGCCTTTTGAAGCTCTTTGCGGACAAAGAAAAAGCAGAGGCAAGAGTCAAGGAATTGGAAACAGACCAGAAGCGGTTGGCGGCTGAATATGAACGACTTGAAAAAGAATTGTATCTGGCCGAAACCTTTATCCGGACAAAAGTGGATATGCTCGAAAGTCGAATCAATCAGAAATTTGGCAAGGCTCGCTTCAAGTTATTTGATGAGCAAATCAACGGCGGGCTTAATGAGTGCTGTGAAACCACTTTTGAAGGGGTCACTTATTCCAATTTGAATACTGCTGCCAGAATCAATATCGGGCTGGATATCATCAAAACTCTCTCCAGTCATTATGAATTCAAAGCACCAATTTTTATTGATAATCGGGAGTCAGTAGTCGAGCTTGAAAAAATGGATACTCAATTAATCAACTTGGTGGTATCCGAGGGCGATAAAACTTTAAGAATCAAGGAGGCATAAAAATGAGTGGAGAGCAAAAGCAAGAAACCGCAGTTTCAACGGAACTGAGCATGAGCCAAAGATTTACAAATAAGGTAATGTCGGAGTTTTCCGGAAGTAGTGGAGAAATTGCAGTAACCGGAGCGGACAGGGCGAGGATTCAAGGCTATTTCATTGTGATTGACAAACTTCTCAAAAGTACCGAGCTGGAACGGCAACGAAAGAACTCTAAAAACACAGACCAAAAATTCAACAATGATCTTGAATATGACTGGAAGAATGTAGACCTCGAATACTTGGCTCGTGATGTAATGATTAACACAAAAATGGGACTGGATATGACATTGCCGAATCAGGTCAGCGCAATTCCATATAAGAACAGCAAAACTCAAAAGTATGTATTTACTTTTATCAAAGGCTACGAGGGAAAAAAGTTACTCGCCGACCGCTATGCGCTGGATAAACCTAAAAATGTTGTGATTGAGCTTGTGAAAGCAAATGACTTCTTCCAGCCGATGAAAAAATCGCACAATCAAAAAATTGAGAACTACGAATTTAAGATTGAAAATCCCTTTGATAGAGGCGAAATTGTCGGCGGGTTTGGATATTTGGAGTTTGATGATTCAACGAAGAACAAACTAATCATGATGACCATTGCAGATATTTTAAAACGGAAGCCGGAAAAAGCTTCGGCGGAATTTTGGGGCGGCACGAAAATCGCCTACGATAACGGCAAAAAGGTTACAAAAGAGCTTGAAGGATGGTTCGAGGAAATGTGCCTTAAGACCGTGAGCAATCATGTTTATAGTAAAATTCCTCTGGATTCCACAAAAGTAAATGAGTATAACCAGTACCTAATCAGCCGAGAAAGTGACCTTGCAGAATTGGAAGCAGTCAGCGAGATTTCCGAAAATGCAAATCAAGAAATGCTTGATATCGAAGATGCTGACTATACCGAAATTCAAGATGAGCAGACTCCACCAGTTCCCGAAGAAACTCCTTCTTCCGGACCAGGGTATTGATGAACATCAAAATTGATGTGCTGGCTTCTAGCAGTCATGGGAATTGCTACCTGATTTCAGATGGCCAAACCCAGCTCATGCTAGAAGCCGGAATTCCTTTCAAGGAAATCAAAATCAGAAGTAATTTCGGACTTTCCAAGGTTGAAGCGGTATTGATTACTCACGAGCATGGCGACCATGCAAAGGCACTTCCGGATTTATTAAAAATTGGGATGAATTGCTATTTAACGCAAGGAACAGCAGATTCTTTAATCCTTCAGCGAGAACACAGGTTAAAAATCATTCAAGCCAAAAAGCAGTTTGAAATTGGCTCATGGATGATTTTGCCATTTGAAACAGAGCATGATGCCGCCGAGCCGGTTGGATTCCTCTTAGCAAGTCGAGGGGGCGGCAAAGTCCTTTTTGCAACAGATACCTTTTATCTAAAATACAAATTCAAAGGTTTAACTCATATCATGGTCGAGTGCAACTACAGCAGCTCAATTTTGAAGAGAAATATCTCAGCCGGAGCAATCTCGCAGGAAATGAAAAACAGGCTCTTAAAGAGCCATTTCAGCTTAGAAAATCTAAAGGAATTTTTCAAGTCAAACGATTTATCAAAGGTTCAGGAAATTCACTTGCTCCATTTGAGCGATGGAAACAGTGACGAGGATTTATTCAAAAAAGAGATTATGAAAGCCACCGGAAAGATGGTTTTTATAGCGAAAAAATGAGGAGGTTTTCACATGGAAGCAGTGGGGCGAGAGGAATTATTGCGGGAAATTGAAGAAAATGACCCAGATGAACTTGAGCAGGAATTCGCTGATGGCGATGAGCGATTCGAGGAAGCTGAGGGGCTTTTTGAAAAAGAAGATTTACCCGATCCGGAAGATATGGCAGAGGGCAATTTTACAGAAGTTCCGCAGTATGCTTCTGATATGGTGGATGAAATGCGAGATACCTATCATCAGCATCTGAGCAAGGCAAAAATCGCAGTATTTTTTAGAGAAGCTCGTTGGAAATCAAAAGGGCGAACTGTTTATGCCAAAGCTACGGCATTTACCCCAAGTATGAGGATTTTGACTGGGTATGATTTCCAGATATTAATTAATCGTGAAGAATTTGAATCCGCTTCAGAGCACAAAAAGAAAGCCATTATTGACAGCGCACTTTGCCAGTGTAATTACAAACCGAATCAGACTACTGGCGAATCAACATGGAAAACGGAAACACCGGACCTTGAAGGTTATATCGAAAATATTAGCCGCTTTGGTTTTTGGACGGATGAGCTCAAAAATGCCAAACACGCTTTTGATCAGCAGGATATGTTTAACGAGAAAGTAGCAGCTGCTGAACCGGAAGAACAAGAGGAATCTGCGTAATAAATATTAATGACCGATGGAGGCTAGTTTATGGCTAAGGATGCAGTGTATTTTTCGCATGATTCTAACGCAAGGCGAGACCCAAAAATTCTTACCTTGCGTTCCCTTTGGGGTGCTCAGGGTTATGGTTGGTGGTGGATTGTTGTTGAGGTGCTAAGAGAGCAAGACGGATACAAGCTGCAGATTGACCGCCATACGCTAGGGGCATTGGCATTTGAATTTGGTGGAGCTACAGCTGATGATGCGACCAATTTTTTAGACAGTTGTCTTGAAATCGGTCTGCTGCAAAAAGATGAGTCGGAGAAGATATATTCGCCGTCATTATTTCGCAGAATGTCATTTTTGGAAGAAGCACGACAGAAAAAAGCAGATGCTGCAAGGGCTCGTTGGAACAAAAAGAACTCAAAAAACGATTTGCCGGATAATGCACTGCATAAAGAAAATAATGCACTGCATGAAAAAGAAGATACGGTGCATATGCAAAACCCTCAAAAATCATGCAAAGAAAAGATAAGAAAAGAAAAGATAAGTAAAGATAATAAAGCTCATATATATTCTCTATTTTATAAAAAGTGGATCGAGGAGTTCAAAGTACCATCTTTGAGCATGAATGCCAAAAGAGAATTGGAGTTTTTGTCTGAAAGGTTTGAATTTGAATGGTTTGAGCGTGCTATTTCAGCAGCTAAAGCCAGAGGTGGTAAAACACCGAGTTATTTAAAGCCGATTCTGCAAGACTGGGAGCAGATCGGAGGAAAGGAGCCCTGGAATGAAGTCAATATCTCAAATAGTGGCTCAAAGCGGAATCCCCGGTTGCCAACACTCGATGAGTGGGAAGAAGAAAAGCGAGCCAGAGGGTCTAATTGAACCGCCGACTGAGGCGGATTTTGAAGTTACTGTTGCTGATTTAAAAAAATCTAATGTGCCGCCATTATTTTTTAATGCAACGAGAGAAGAAATATTGAACATGGGAGTGCCATATTCCATGAAAAGCGAATATCGCATTGCTTGGCGTTATGCCAATGAAATCCTTGAGAATGCAAAACTCGGGAAAGGCCTCTTGCTACAGGGGTCGGTGGGAACGACAAAAACCACTTTAGCAGTTGCCATACTGCAAGAAGCACTGAAATGCCGACTTTCAGGCTATTTTTTGTCAATGATTGGTGTTTTAAGATTTTTTAATTCTAAGCGAGATCAACACAGAGAGGAATTTGCTCGTTTGCAGAACAAGTTGATTTCTTGCTCTGTGCTAGTGCTGGATGATTTGGGAGCAGAATATCTCAATGACTGGGATAAAGACCATGTGGACTATATCATCGGGGAACGGTACAACCGAAAAAAGGCTTTGATAATAACTACAAATCTTCGTGAAAAAGACATTGCTGCGAAATATGGGGAACGCATTTATGACCGTTTGAGAGCCATGTGCGGAGAGCCAATTCTTTTGGTTGGGGAAAGCCTTAGAAAGGGTAGTTTGTGATGGAGAAGAAAAAAGTACACCGCCTCGTGATTGGCGGGCCACTTCCCGGAATGAATGAAATTTTAAAGGCCTATGGTGTGAATCGTGGTACTGGAGCTGCTCTTAAAACTAAAACAGATTCAGACATTGGGAGATGCATTAGGAAGCAGCTTAAAGGCTTGAAGATTAAGTCCGCTGACTTCGGTTTTATCTGGTATGAAGAGCATAAACAGCGTGACCCGGATAATATTATCGTGGCTCATAAATTCATCATGGACGCACTCCGGAAAGAAGGAGTCCTTTTGAATGATGGCTGGAAGCAAATCAACTCAATTCGTGATAATTGGCGAGTTGATGCAGAACGACCGAGGGTCGAGGTGTTGATTCGTGTTATTGAGTATCAGGAAGAGCAAGGAGATTTATTTAATGCATCTTGATGAAATCTTAGAAAAGCTTAAATCCGGGAAAAAACGAGGCACAAGAAATCGGCAATTTCTGGGCGATGATGTACTGTATTATTTCGTGCCACCGAGGTTGTCTGAGGAATGCGATAACAGGGCGAAGCAGCTTAAATGCTATGGCAATGCGGTAGTGCCTTATCAGGTGCTGCCAGTATTTGAGGCGATAAAGGCGGTGGAAGGATGAATAACTACCAGAATTTTTTAAGCAAAAAAGTTGTGACGGTCAAGCCGAGCGGGTTTAAAGCTGGCTTTTTGAATAATAGCTTATTCCCTTTTCAGCAAGACATAGTCCGGTGGGCTTTGGAAAAGGGGAAAGCGGCAATTTTTGCGGATTGCGGCCTTGGAAAAACGCTAATGCAACTTTCTTGGGGGCAAAAAGTATATGAGCACATTGCATCAGAGAAAAAGCAAGATGCATATATTTTGATTTTAGCACCGCTGGCGGTAGCAATGCAGACAAAAGAAGAAGGGCATAAATTCGGTATTGAGGTTACGATTTGTCGGAGTGAAGAGGAGCTTCGGCCAGGACTTAATATCACGAATTATGAGAGATTGGATAGGTTCTCGAGTTTTAATTTTGATGGCGTGATTTTGGATGAATCTTCGATTTTGAAGTCTTTCATGGGCAAAACAAAGCGGCAGATTGTCGAGCTCTTCAAAAACACTCCGTATCGCTTGGCTTGTACTGCGACCCCGGCACCCAATGACTATATGGAACTTTTGAATCATGCGGAATTTTTAGGAATTATGGAGAGCTCAAAGGCACTTTCGATTTGGTTTATCAATGACACCGATTCAATGGGCAAATATCGAATCAAAAGCCATGCGATTAAACCTTTTTGGGAGTGGGTATCCACATGGGCGGTATGCTTAGGTGCTCCTTCGGATATTGGCCATAGTGATGAGGGGTTTATTTTGCCAGAGCTTCGGGAATATGAACACATTGTTGATGTTGATGTGACCTCGGAAGATTTCACTGAGGGACTTTTCCGCAAAGTGGAAACCAATGCAACTGCTTTTCATGCTGAGAAAAGACGATCTGCAGTCGACCGAGCCAAGAATGTGGCCGAGATTGTGAATAACAATGCAGAACAGTATTTGGTGTGGTGCGATACCAACTATGAAGCAGATGAATTGAAAAAGTTGATTCCTGATGCGGTAGAAGTGCGGGGCAGTGATAAGCCGGAGAAAAAAGAGCAAGCGGCGATAGATTTTGCTTCCGGTGAAACTCGAGTCCTGATTTCAAAGCCCTCGATTTTTGGCTTTGGCCTGAATTTTCAGCAATGCCAAAACGTGGTATTTTGTGGCTTT
>JGI996J12353_1000272_pt1 | contig 14237 bp, 15 predicted proteins | sample IntmicLarv5ML5BL_FD_12353 | JGI IMG/M metagenome (IMG submission 12353) | reverse complement strand
TCGGTGGTACACAATATTTTAAAAGAACAGCTTCTAAGCGTAATAGATACGCTAACACCGCGTGAGCAAAAGGTTGTGAGGTTGCGCTATGGGCTTGATGACTCACACCCAAGGACACTTGAAGAGGTGGGTAAAGAGTTTAATGTTACACGTGAGCGTATCCGTCAGATAGAGGCTAAAGCACTTAGGAAACTACGCAACCCTAACCGTAGCAAGAAATTGAAGGACTTTATAGACGAATAATGAAGCTGGATGCACGGTTAAGTGCGATATATGCTCAGGTAGATAAATGTAAGGTTGTTGCTGATATAGGTAGCGATCACGGCAAGCTAGGATACGCGCTACTTGAAGCTAATGTGGCGGAATATTTGATTGCGATTGACATCAGCGTGCCGTCGCTTGATAAAACCACAAGATTATTAACTGATAGGTTTGCAGGCAAGTTTGAAGTGCGGGCAGGTGATGGATTAGTGCCAATAGTCCACAAAAATAGCGTAGAACAGGTAGTAATTGCTGGCATTGGCGGACGTGAGATTGGAAAAATTATTTTGTCCTCATTAAAACTGGCGCATGCTAGTAATGCATTGGTGTTGCAACCTATGCGCGATGTTGTTTGGCTTAGGGGTGAGTTAAACAAAAACAATTTTAAAATTGTGCGTGATTTGGTTGTTAAAGATGGGCATAAGTATTATCATATACTTAAAGTAGTTTCGGGGGCGGAATTGCTCACGCCTCTGCAATTGGCTTTTGGAGCCGTAGCAAGTGAGTACACATCGCCTGCATATCAGGACTGGCTTGAAATGTTAGGGCAAAAATACCACTCTATAATAACTTCTGCGCGCCAAGCTAAAACTTTAGACGAGCGCAAAATTAAAGGGGCGGAAAGCTGCCTTAATACAATTACAGAACTAAAAAATAAGGAGTAGATTTAAATGGTAGACGAGATGTTGATTTATCAGAAAAAGGATAGTGAGCTTATAAACATAGAGCGCGATATTCAAAATAGCCAGATTAAAAAAGTTGTAAATAAGATGGTTGACCTAGTTAAAGAAGCACAGAGCAAATTGATTGCTATAGAAAAGAACGCGGGCGAGTTGAGGCAAGAGTTTGAGACAACGGAAAAGGCTTATAATGCTGGCGTTGAGCAAGCAGAGAAGCTAGCTAAAGTTAAGCAGGACAGCCTTAACGAGGAGGAGTTGAAGTCGCTAAGCGCTACGGCAACCGCACTTAATTCCAATCTTTTGAACCTGGAAAAAAACATGTTGACGCTTAATGGCAAGATTAACGCGGCACTTGTTAATTTTGAAAATGTAAAGAAACAGGGTATGCAGGCTAAGCAAAAACATGCTGAGGGATTGAAAGCTCATGATCAATTCTTAGGGACTAAGCAACCAGAAATAAACAAAATAAAAGCTGACTTAAAGGCGCTGGAAGCGAAAGCCGATAAAGCGATGTTAGAAAAGTATAATAAGCTTCGTAATGACAAGATATTCCCTATATTTGTTCCGCTTATGGATAAATCGTGTGGTGGCTGTAGTATGGAGTTGCCCAGCGCGAGGGTAGATGCGCTCAAAAAAGCGGGTTGTCTAGAGTGTGAGAACTGTAGGCGAGTGATATATTTTAAATAAAAACTGGAAGTCTATTGGAAGCTATGCTAAGTAGCAACAAGTGATATGTTTTAAACAATGACTACTAAATTACTCGTTTAGGCGAGTGATTTTTTATTACAACTATACCAAGGCTTGGTATTTACTAAGTCTTTTTCAATCCCCTTGGCGAGTGGTCTTGATTATCACAAAAATCCATCGGTAATTTACTAATTGCTGGAAAAAAACAACTTCAGTGAAAACTTTAAATAGTTTTGATTAAAAAGTAAGATATATTATTGCAGCACTTTAAGATGTAGTGTTTGTGGTGGGGTAATAAGAACTACTTGCTAAGCGAGTGGTTTTTATTTTACTTACCTAAACTACAACAACATAAATAAAAGCTTTTTGCTTTAAAACCCATGTCAAAACTTTTTAAAAAATATTATGAAAAACCATTGACAACTTAATACTGTAATGATATTATGTGCGTAGATACTTAATATCAATATAGTACTAAGTATCAAGGAGGAGACAAATGAAAGAGATAAACAAGGCAAAAAAGTTGTTGATTGTGGTGGATATGATAAACGGATTCATAAAAGAAGGAGCTCTAGCAGATCCATACATTAACATTATTACCCCAAATGTTGTGGCATTGATTGAGGAGTATCTTGCTAAAAGTTACCCTATAATTGCATTTAGAGACTGTCATGATGCCAACTGTAGTGAATTTGACAACTTTCCAGCTCACTGTGTCAGGGGGACTAATGAGGTTGAGTTGATAGCAGAAGTCAAGAAGTATCAGCAGGATATGCTGGTTCTTGACAAGAACTCAACCAGTGGATTCGTTTTGCCTGAATTCATTAGGGTAATTAATAAAATGACGGCGTTGCAGGAGGTTGTGATAGTGGGTTGTTGTACTGACATTTGCGTCATAAACCTTGCAATACCATTAAAGAATTACTTTAATCAGAAAAATAAAAGCATTGCAATAACTGTTCCCCAAAACACGGTTGAAACCTATCATATTCCTGGAAAACATGATAGAGATCAATATAACAAAATGGCTTTCGCTTTAATGGAGCAGGCAGGTGTTAATGTCCCAAAGAAACTAACAAAAGGTAAAAAAATAAATGATTATTTTGAACAAATCATTGATAGAGATACTAAAGTTCCCAAACAATGAAACTAAAATTCAAGACTTTAAAGAATTGGTCAGACAAAACAATCTGGTAGAACTACGTTACGAAAATGATAGTGACCTGATTCAGTTGATGTTTGTTAAAGAGAGATTAGATGAGTTTGGCGCTGATGCTAATTTGTTTATACATTACATGCCCTATAGCAGAATGGACCGTAAGATTGAAGGTGATTTGTTTACTTTGAAATACGTTTGTGATTTTATAAACAATTTAAATTTTAAGAGCACTGTTGTTGTGGAGCCCCATTCAGAACAGACGGTTAATCTGCTTGTGAACTGTAAGGCTATATATCCTACCATCGAATGGGCAAAACAAATTATGAAGATAAACAACTTTGGCGCAGGTGATGGCGTTGTGTTTCCAGATGAAGGTGCTTACAGGCGGTATAAAAATGTCGACTTTGAAAACCAATTGATTTTTCATAAAACAAGAAACCCACAGACTGGTGTGATTGAAAAAATTGAGCTTGCGGAAGGTAGTCTAGATAATGCAAACAAATCGAAATATCTGATTATTGACGATCTGTGTTCAAGGGGCGGAACTTTTATGCCAATAGCTACTGCACTAAAAAAACATGGAGCAGAAAGGGTATTCTTGCTTACAGCTCACATGGAGAATACTATATTCGAGGGGCAAGCCTTAGCGAAAGCCAGCCCTATAGATCATTTCTATACGTCGAATTCTATAATAACAAAAGAACATGAAAAGATTTCACAAATAAAAATTGATGCCATGAAATTATTGAAAAATAGTGGAGTATCTGACAACTTTAATAAGGAAGGTTTTACAAAATGAAAGATATTACTTTAGAAGATATATTAAATCCAATTTTTTGGACAGATGGCTATAAAATGTGCCACAAAGACCAGTATCCCGTGGGCATGGAGTGGATATATGAAACTTGGACGCCACGCCAGAGCCGCGTTGATGGGATAGACCATGTTATATTCTATGGTTTGCAGGGCGTTTTGCACGAATTAAACCAAAGTTTTAAAGAACACTTTTTTAACCAACCCATAGGAGCAATAGAGAAAAAATACAAAGAGCTTGTATATGAGGTTTTCAAAAGTTCCAATATGGAATTTGCACAAAACTACGATACGACTCACTTAAGGGAACTGCACGAACTGGGATATTTGCCACTTAAAATTAAAGCTCTGCCTGAAGGAACTTTCACGCCTATAGGAGTGCCTATGTTTACCATTGAAAATACCCGGCCAGAATTCTTTTGGCTACCTGGTTACCTTGAAAGTCAACTCTCGTCCTATATCTGGTCTGCAATGACAAGCGCCACTATGGCGGATAAATACAAACGAATGTTATTGAAATATGCAAAGATAACAGATGACGAGGACAAGGTGTTTGTGCAAGCAGGCGATTTTTCTATGCGTGGAATGTCTTCGCCGGAAAGCTCTATAAGGACGGCAGGGGGGCACCTATTATCATTTGGAGTTTCATCGTCGGTTAATGCCCGAAGTTACTTGATGAAGTATTACGAGGCAGATACAGATGTTGTTATGTATGCGCCTTCGACAGAGCATTCTGTTATGTGTTCTTATGGTGAAGATGAATACAATGCCTACAAACAGCTTATCACCAAAATTTATCCATCAGGAAATGTGTCAATTGTTTCGGACACTTACGACTTATGGAATGTTGTTGATGAAGTTCTGCCTCGACTTAAAAAAGAGATTAACGACAGAAATGGTAAGATTATCATCAGGCCCGACAGTGGGGACCCAGTAAAAATTTTGTGTGGAGATAAGGAGGCTGCGAACGAGACAGTTAGAAAAGGTATCGTTGAACGCCTTTATGAAGAATTTGGCGGAAGAGTTAATGAAAAAGGCTTCAAAGTTTTAAATCCTAAAATCGGAGTAATTTATGGTGATTCCATAACCCCTGAGCGCACATTAGATATCTGTGAGAAATTGATGAATAAGGGCTTGGCAACAACAAATGTAAATTTGGGAATTGGATCATACACTTATCAATATCGAACTCGCGACACCTTTGGTTTTGCGCTTAAAGGAACAGCTGAAATTCAAAACGGGCAATTTAAGATGATTCAAAAAAGACCTGCGACAGATAGCGGAAACTTTAAAAAGTCTAATAGGGGTATGGTAGCAGTAGTAAAGGAGGACGGGCAACTTAAATGTATAGATGGACTCTCGCCCGACACCGAAAAAGAAGTAAAAAACAACTTGCTAAAGGATGTTTATGTAGACGGTAAAATACTAACAAGATATAAGTTTGGCGAACTTAGAGCAAAAATTAAAGAGGAGTCACAAAAAATTTATGAACATGATAGAAAGTAAAAGATTTTTAATAACCCCAAATAATGTAGATAGATACATAAACGAAATTGGTAAGTTTATTAAAGACGCCGTTGTCAAAAACAACCGTCAGGGAGGCGTATTGGGCATGAGTGGTGGAATTGATTGTTCGGTGGTTGCTAGACTATGTCAAAAAGCGGGCGTTGATATAAATCTGTACATGTTGCCCGACGGGCTTGATACTAATTCAGACAGTTATCTTGATGCTTTAAAACTAACAAACAAATTCAATTTCAAAAGCGAAGTGATTGATATTAAACCCATATGCGATGCTTTTGAAAAACAAATGCCTGTAGAGTTACAACAACAAACAGCTGCCAATGTACGTCCACGTATAAGAATGTCGGTGCTATATTCTCTTGCACAGGAACAGCATCGTTTTGTTATAGGTACGGGGAATTTTGATGAGAGGCTACTTGGGTACTTTACAAAGTGGGGTGATGGGGCATCAGATATAAATCCGCTGGCCATGATTACAAAGGCTGAAGTGCGAATCTTGGCAAAGGCATTGGATGTACCACAAAGTATCATCGATAAAGCTCCTTCGGCAGGGTTGTTTGATGGACAAACTGATGAAGAAGAATTAGGACTTAAATATCAACAAATTGATGATTTTGTTATTAAAGGTAGTAGCGGTTATGATATAATAGATAGAAGGATTCAGAATCGTATCAATTTGGCTGAACACAAGAATAATCCTATTCCTATTTTCGACGGGAGCAAAATGCAATATGAGCGAGAACCAACAAGATAATAAAATAGACGATTATCAAAAGCCATCCTTAACAGTAGATAATCTGCTTTTTGCAATAGCTGACGAGCCAAGCGACAATATAAGGAAGCTGGGTAATAAGAAGCTTCAAATTTTATTAATTAAACGTAATTACGAGCCATTTGAAAATTGTTGGGGTTTGCCAGGTGCATTTATGCAAATGGAAGAGAGCTTTCTAGAAACATCAACAAGGGTATTGAACGAGAAAATGAAGCTGAGCAATATATATTTTGAGCAACTATACACCTTTGACGATATTAAGCGCGATCCCAGGACAAGGGTTGTTTCTGTAGCATATTTGGCGCTGATAAACAAAGTTAATGTAGCGAGAAGTGATGATGCGAATTTATGTTGGTTTACAGTTGAAATCAGCAAGAAGCAAATCGTTCTAAACGACGAACATGGAAATAAAATAGATCTTAATAACGCCCAACTGGCCTTTGATCACTCAAAAATCATAAGAATGGGGGTAGAGAGGCTTCAGAACAAGGTTGAGTATTCTAATATCGTTTTTGGTCTTATGCAAAAAGAATTTACTATTGCAGAGCTTCAACAAGTGTTTGAATTGATACTAGATAAAAAATTCACAAAGGCAAATTTTGAACGAAAATTGCGAGATAAAATAGAGCCGACCAATCAATACCGCACAAGCGGGTTTAGACCAGCTATGTTATATAAAACAAAAGAAAATTAAATTGCTGGTGGTCATAAGCCGTCGCCGAAACAGAATAATGTATAAAGTAATTAAGAGATTGCTTGTATTAGAAAAACAGCAAAAAAAGGAAGTCCATTCTTACTAGAGAGGGCTTCTTCTTGTTAACAAAAAACACGCTAAACAAGCGTGCTTTTAATTTATCTTTCGTTTAGGTTGCTAAATTTGTTTTAGCAAAACTTGATTTTTATCAAATAAGCGCCAATTTTAATTAAAGCAGATTTTCATCAAAATCATTTTGGAGACAAGTGTACAATTTCTAACTAAAACGGGATCATAGAGCAGATAAGTGCCAGAACTACAAAAGCCAGACCCACAGACTTCAATATAATAACCTTAGTGTTGCCTGGTGCAGGTTTTTCGCCCTTGTTCATCGCTGTTACTATACGTGTAGAAAGACACGCAAGCACAATACCGATTATAGCAAATACCATTGCTAAAATTACATTTGTTCTGCTCAAATAACCCAGTATATCTACAAGAAGTAAACTCATCATAATACAATTATTTCCTTTTTATTTCTATCGTCATTTTATCATGCTTTGGGGTTGTTGTCAATAGTGTTTTCACATTTTACTCTATCATAGCATTAAAGTTTAGAGATTTTTGTTGTTTCGGACTCGAAAGACTTATCATATAAGCGCCAATGCTTTCGGGCTTCTATTGCTTGTAGCCTAATAGGCTCTATCATAAGACCAATGCTTGCTTTTTGTTAAGGAATATTACTTTGTAGCCGCTTTTATTTTAGTTGTTTTAGATTTAGTCGTTTTTATGGGGTTGTTTGCCAGATGGTCAAAGAAATCAGCTTTGTCTATAGTATTGTCTCTGCTTAATTGAGAGCAATCCTCGTTTTTTATGCTCCCATATTGCTTGGCATTCTTTTTAATTGCCTTATCAGTTTTTTGTGCCGTTTTAAGTTGTTTAGAGTAATAGTAACGTTGCATAATATCTTTTGTTATTCCTTCTTTGTCACGCAGTGCTTTTACGGATTCTTCTATTTCAGCTATGCGCAAGATTCCTTCATTAGCGATAAGGTCCACTTTTGCAAGCCTCATGTCTGGCTTTTTCAGCGCAGTTTGTTGATTTTGTTTTCCTATATTATATAATCCTGTAGCAGTCGAACCAGCAAGAATAGCTCCAATATAAAGTAATGTGGAGATGTCCTCAGGCACGGAAAAATGGTTAGCTACTAGTATATAAGGTACAGCACATACAACGAAAGCTATTATTGCTATAGCAGAATTCTCTATAAAAATATCATCAGAATCACTTACGCTTACATCCAGACCAACCCGCGTGCGTGCTTTAAAGTCGTTTATTTCCTGTCGCAAACTATCCAGATTCACGTTGCCATAACGTTTTTCAAACTCTTTATAATCTATGTCTTTTCTAACAAACAATTTATTGTTAGCACTCTCTAAAAGCTTTTCAAAATATCCTTTTTCATTAACCTCTGCCATATTATTCTCCCTAAAGTCTTTTACTAAGAGTTTATAACAAAATCGTCTTTTTGTCAATATAGAGCCAGAGAATACAAAAATCAAATCCTAATATTTTTTAGACCCTTCCATCGAGTATCACTACTTGGCGCCTTTGTCTAAAACTTTTTATTTGGCTATCATGTCAACCTTTCCCTCATCAAGCAGCTTAATCAGCTTGTTGGCTGTTTGGGGCAGGGTGTGCTTATTTTTTATCAAGAGTTGTTTCTTTGTCTATTGCATCGGTTTCTTCTTTACTCACTTCGTCCGTTGGTCTGTTGCTTAAAGCTGCAGACTTTCTTTTTTTGCCAAAGACCTTTTCGCTAACTGACTTAAAGTTTATTAGCACATAAGCAAGGCTTGCAGTTATTACAGTTATCAAACCAGCATACAGCACAATACGATGCCAGCCCTCGAGGTAATCTGCAAAGAAGCATAGTACAATACCGCAGGACACTATTACAGTGCCCAACTTGCCTAGCAGGTTACTTGGAATGGTGATTTGTTTTTTAAACAGAAATATGCCCGTCACAATCATTGCTATATCCAGGCTGACCATGCATATGCTTATCCAAAGCGGAATTATATATGCAATACCAAAGCAGAGCAACACTGCTATTTTAAGCAGCTTGTCTGCCAGCGGGTCCAGTACGACGCCATATTTGGTTATCATGTTGGCTTTGCGGGCTATAAAGCCGTCTACAACATCGGTAAGGCTTGCCACAACAAATATAATAAGCGGAACATAAAAAAGCTCCTGCGGGCAGAGGAAGAATGCAACAACAAAACATGGCACGAGTGCCACACGAATTATAGATAGTGTATTTGGTATATTCCAGAACCCTTTCATAAAGTCCTCTTTCTCTTACGTGGTTAGTATACCAAATTATAGCACATTCATGTTTTAACACAACAAAATTAACATAAATTTATTAAAAAGAATATTATATAAGGTGAAATTTTTTTAGGAGGAAAAATGAAAAAATTAGCTTTTTTTGTAGTAGCAGTATTCTGTGCTTTTTCGATATTAGTCGGCTGCAATGGACCTGCAAACGTAGTAAGAGTAAACGAGGTGGCTCATAGTATATTTTACGCGCCGATGTATATAGCTAAGACCCTAGGTTACTTTGAAGAAGAGGGGATTGAGGTTAAAATTACGCTGGGAAATGGCGCAAACAACTCTATGAATGCTCTTCTTGCTAACCAGGCTGATATCGGCTTAATGGGACCTGAAGCAGCAATATATGTTGCGTCACAGGGTAAAAAAGACCAACCAAAGGTGTTTGGACAGCTTACTAAGCGTGATGGTTCTTTCCTTGTCGGGCGTGTGGCTGAGCCTAACTTTGCCTGGAGCGACCTAGTTGGCAAAGAAGTACTTGCAGGGCGTGCTGGTGGAGTGCCGTTTATGACGCTATCTTACATGCTTTCGGGACACGGAGTGGTGCATGGACAGAATGGGACCAACCTAAATACATCGGTAGAATTCGCCAACATGGTAGGCGCATTCCTTGGCGGACAAGGTGACTACTGCACAATGTTTGAACCGCTTGCAAGCGACACCGTTGAAGCAGGCAAGGGCTTTATTGTGGGTAGCGTCGGGCAGGCGGCAGGCGAAGTGCCTTACACCGCTTTCATGGCGAGCTCTAGCTTTTTAAAGAATAATAAAGATAAGGCGACAAAGTTCCTGCGCGCTGTTCAACGTGGTTATGAGTACCTAATTACAGCTGATATTGACGATGTTGTTATGGCGCTAAGACCAGAGTTTTTATCGGTATCTGATGCCTCTATCAGGGCTTCTATTTTAAGCTATATTGCAATTGATGCCTGGATGGATACACCCCTGATGCAGGAAAGTGCACTAGATAGACTGCAAGACATTATGATAGCGGCAGGCGAAATAACAAATAAAGTTGCGTTTAGCTCAGTTGTAGATAACTCAATCGCAAACCTATTAATGACCCCTTAATCTTGTTGTAAAATAGTTCAATTGCAAACTTACTGATAATACCATAGGAAATGCAAATGAAATTAACTGTTTGTTAGTATACTGGTATATATTATATCGGCCAAAGAACAAGATTAATGCACCACTAAAACATCATCAAAAAACGATGCCAAAAACACTATTAAAAATGCTTAATAGTCGTTATAGTGTTTTAGCACTGAAAAAATCATTATTATTTAGTTATGCACTCCTAATGTCTGCTATTTACCAAACGAAAAAGAACCCGAGTGGAGTGTTGCAACTTCAAACGGGTTCTTTTTAAGTTTATAAGTGGGGTAGTCATGTTGTTTTAATTAGCCATTCATCATTTTGCGTTTGAGATGGTGGATGTAGGCATTTTGTCGTTGTTAAATATTTTCTATTTTGGGCTCATGCTTTGGTTGTTAGGTGCAGACGGTTTACCGACTGTTGGATTTATTCCTTGGTTTTTCTCTCCCAATTCTTTTATCAGAGCCCGTAGTTCAACGGCTTTTTTATCTACAATTGCTTTGTTTGCTTCGCTTGGATAAGTCCACCTTGAGGGGTTTGCGATTCCTGGATGTTCGATATGTGCTTTTGCTTCCTCTCTAGCTTGTGTGGTTAGCTTGCCGAAGTTTTCTATATCTTTTTGAAGCTGCTTAATATCTTCAACGATACCAGTGTTTTGTGTCACTACTAAAGCCCATGTTAAAGTATTCTCAATACACCTTTCAACAAATGCAAAACTTTTGTTCACATCGTATGCTTTGCAATATGCATTGAACAGGGTATGTTTTGCAGTATCTTCCTTCTCAGCATCAGATGTGTGATTCATTAGGGCATCATACGTAAGCGCAGCCACACGAGACGACCTCTCGTCCGCGGTGCTTATCGGATATGATCCTAAAGAGCTTCTGGCATATCTATAGTATTTCTGTATTATTTCTCCACGGCTGTTGCTGTTCACTTCCTGAATAGTGGGTTGCTTTGTTAAGTCCCATGCCTCTTCAACTAGTATTGTTATGTCGCGCTCTGCATTTTTGCCCACTTCTTGCGGTATAGCCATTTTATTCTTTCTCCTTGTTTTATGGTTTATATTATTTCCTGTCTCCCATGGCATGGGATGTTGCTTTTTTTGAGGATGGCTTAGTTGCGTTTTTCTCAGTTGTTACGGTTTCTTTGCCTGTAAAGAAGTTTACAATCTCTAACACTACGGGGTCAGTACCAGCGGTATTGGTGCTTTCTGGGAATAGGTTTTTTATTTGTGTTTGCAAATCATTACTCATGCCCGCTATACGAGCCTTGCGTGATTCATCTGGCTCTTTTTTTATAAAGGTAGGTTCTACTATTGGGCTAGCGTCCATCTCTGATTTTTTAAGAACATTGGTTTTAGCTTCTTCAGCCAAGGCTTTGATTAATTTTATGTTATTTGCAAGTGTTTCCAGTTCCGTAATGCTATTCTTTTCTGCTGTTTCAACTGTTTTTCTCAGCAATAAATCATGAAGGTCTCCTTCGACTAAGCCTGTATCATTAAAAGTACGATGAGCATCACTATAGGCCCATTCAAGAAATTGGAGCGGGCTTGTAATCGCATATTTGTTTTCTTTATGTCTGGTTGTACTATTTATTATAGTAATGATTGCTGCAATTTGTCCCCTAGTGAAGCCAGAGCCGCCGTTATATGTAGCTAAATCGCGTTTGGCAACCTTATATTGTTGGCCTTGCTCGTTTACCCTTCGCAAATCTTTTATTGGGTTTTCTTGTAAGCGGAGCGCGTGCCATGCTTTCTCTACATTTTCGCTAATCCCAAACCGTATGTCTATCTCGTCATATCTTGCCATATATTTTTTTCCCATGTTTTTCTCCTTATTTTATAATTTATGAAATAATCATATCACGGAAATGGGGCGCTGTCAATAGGGGAATTTAAAACAATTAACGAGCTTAAGCAGGGGCTTAAATATTGAAGAATCAAGCAAAAAGGCTTGCGCTTTTAAGCGGTAAAGACTCAAAGTTTTCAAAAATGCTTAGAAAGAGAAAGCGCTGTTCTTGCTACTTAAGCACATAATTTGCTTTCTAAAACTATACTGACAGTGTAGATTGTTTCAATCTAAATTTACTACTTAGGAGTTTACCGTGAAGCAGCTTCTACAACTAACAAATGTCGGTTTTAATTACCATACCAGTTCAGGTGAAACCATGGCGCTTAGAGAAATAAACATAACGGTCAACGAGGGGGAGTTTGTGGCTATAGTCGGCCCATCTGGCTGTGGCAAAACCACCATTCTCTCGCTCATGTCCGGGCTGATTAAGCCCTCAAGCGGGCAAGTGCTTATAAATGGCTTGCCAGCCGAGCAGCAACGCAACAAGCTGGGGTACATGTTCCAACGCGACCACCTGTTTACTTGGCGCACTATATGGCAAAACATTATGCTGGGCTTGGAGATTAAAAAGGACAAGACAAAACAAAACAAGGATTACGCTGAGGAATTACTTAAGAAATACGGACTGTATGAGTTTAAAGATAAGCAGCCCAACGAACTCTCGGGCGGAATGCGGCAACGTGTCGCATTGATACGCACCATAGCTGTTAAACCGCAAATATTACTTTTAGACGAGCCTTTTTCCGCGCTTGACTTTCAAACGCGACAAAACGTCTGCAACGATGTCAGTCGCATAATAGCAGGCGAGAAAAAAACAGCCGTTTTGGTTACTCACGACTTGAGTGAAGCGGTGAGTATGGCGGATCGTATTATTGTGCTTAGCGCACGTCCAGCTAGAGTTAAGAAAGAGTTTTTAATCGACCTTAAGGCTGAAGGATCGCCCCTGAAACGTCGGGAAAGCCTGCGCTTCAGAGGATATTTTGAAGCCATTTGGAAGGAGCTTGATACCAATGAAGAAGAATAAGATAGAAAATTATTCGCAGGAACATAGAAAATACTTGCAGGGTATTAAATCGAAACACATTTATGTGCGTGTTGCACAAGTGGGGCTTTTGTTTTTCTGTATTGGATTTTGGGAGCTATCGGCACAGTTTGGCTGGATTGATACGTTTATTACCAGCTCGCCAAGCCGAATTGCTACCACAATTGCAAGTCTTTATAGTTCTGGTCAGCTGTTTACGCATGTGGGCGTTACGTTGCTTGAAACAGTGCTTGGCTTTGCCATTGCAACTGTACTAGGCACGTTGATAGCCATGCTCTTTTGGTGGAACGACACAATACGAAAGATACTAGACCCGTATATCGTGGTGTTGAACTGTCTGCCTAAGATAGCACTTGGCCCGCTGATTATTATTTGGATTGGTGCAGGGCTACAGAGTACAGTATTGATATGTGTTCTCATTCTGATTATCATAACTATCATATCTATGGTAAATGCGTTTTCGGAGTGCGATAAGGACAAAATTTTATTGATGCAGAGTATGGGTGCGAGCAAGTGGCAAATACTTACAAAACTTATCCTGCCGCACAGCATACCTAGCTTTATCTCGATGTTAAAGATTAATGTCGGGATGAGTTGGGTAGGGACGATAATAGGCGAATACATTGTGAGTGACGCAGGGCTCGGACATTTAATCATTTACGGAAGCTCGGTGTTTAGACTAGATTTGGTTATGTCGAGCATTGTGCTTCTTTGCTTCCTTGCGTGCATTATGTACTTCTTTGTGGCGTCAATTGAAAAACTTATTCGGAAAAAACGCGGCTAATCATGTTGTTTTGTTTATTAACAGAGCCGTAGGGCTTTGGTGCTAACTGATCTATATGTTGCTATAGCAGAGAAAGTATACCAAGAATATGCGTCTATAATCGTCTTGATGATGCTTTAGCTTTAATAAAACAGATAGCATAAAAAACCTCTTATGATAGAGATTTCATAAGAGGTTTTTTATTGTAAGTTCATTATAGCCTGTTTCGTCATCGAGTACTCGGTTAAACTCATAGTTATCTAGTTTAACTATTATCAACTCACACGTAGTGTCTACAATAGTTCCTTCACAAAGATGCCCACCAATGAGTTGAAAATCAGCATTTGATAGAGATATGTGCAAATGGCAACCATTTTTGGATAGTGTCCCATTTAAAGAAATGATTTCTAACTTCTCATCAAAGGTTTTTATTGTAGTTGCGCAAGCATTGCGAATTGTCGCATTTTTAACACAACCGACAGAGGATGCGATAAATCCTG
>JGI996J12353_1000271_pt1 | contig 14329 bp, 13 predicted proteins | sample IntmicLarv5ML5BL_FD_12353 | JGI IMG/M metagenome (IMG submission 12353) | reverse complement strand
GGTGACCACATGCCTTCCTGGCTCGAGGACCCCTTCCAGCTTCCCATCCCTTATGAACAGTGCGACGGCGTGCTCTGGCACGGTCACTGACGTTATCGTCCTGAGGTCATCGTTCTCCGCCCTGTATATTATGTCGTTCGGACCCTGTGTGGTCCATGCAACTACGTTGGTCCCTGCCATCACGCATCAACCCCTTCAAACCCCTTCAAGACAGCATCCCTTGCAAGGAAGTCCTCCATGGTCTTGTCCAATGTCACCTCAAGGTCCCTTGAAAGCTTGGATATGTTGGCATCCCTCGAGTCTATCTCGTTTATGATGGCCTCGGTCTTCGACTTCAACGCCTCGGCATCGTCCATGAGCCTTGCATCCCATTCGATGACGACGTCAAGCTCCTTCTCCAGGATCTTCACCGATGAGCCGAACCCACTGTACCCTGCGGCGGTCTTCTTGACGTCGATGTAGTACTTGTCCACCTTGCTCCTTAGCCTCTCGACCTCCCTCATCGCATTCAGGTTGCCTACTGTGGACCTCTGTATCGTGGCAAGGTCCATCTTGACCGCCTCCAGCTTTGTCGCCACAAGCTCCCTTACCGCCTTGTCCTCCTCCCTTCTCAGGTTCTTCTCCTTGTATCCCCTGTATATTGGGATGTACAGGGCTATCCTCTGCGTCAAGGTCCTGTTCTCAGATATCTTGCCTCTGACGGCATCATCAACACTGGATTTGTTTTCCATGATCAAACCTCCTTTCTTCCATTTGCCAATGCGGCACCGATCCCGATTGCAGCGATGGCTATCAGGAATGCGACCGCTGCGACCCATAGCTCTACGTCCATGAATGCGCAATAGATCCCTATGACCCCGATGCTGAGCAGCACTGACCCTCCAACTACATGGTACATCGAATTGCTTGGCCCATAGCTGGATGCCCCTTTTTGGAATGGGGAGAGCATTATGAGCATCGCCCCCATCACCAGAAGCACGACGGATATGCCTCCGACCCAACCTCCGTCAGTCGCCATGAGCACCACGATGCCCAAGGCCACCCCGATAATCAAAAATCCTAGCATGAGTGCGGACGATGTCCTTCCATTCATTCCTTTTACCTCCCTATCCCTCGATTCAAACTATTATCAATTCCGACTTATTTAACCTTAATACCCTTTGAGGCATCAAAGCGCCGAATTCCGATGGCAACCTTACATTTCCATCTATGTCGCATGGAACGTATATCAACGCCTTGACGACTGGGTTGCTCAGCTTCAGCTTCGAATCCCTGCTCATCCTGGTGGATATGTAATTGGACACTAGCTTCCTCGCCTCGGCCTTGGTGGTCAACGGGACTATCACCTTCCTGCTCACAGGGGATGACAGCGATGCCGTGTCCGACAGCCTTCCGATCCCGACGCCACCGCTTATGCTGGTCTCCTTCCCAAGCACCCCGTCCAATATCTTGCTCTCCGGCCTCAGCCTGAATATGTCGGTGAGCCCTATTGACGGGTCCCTTGAGCATTCCGGATCCACGATGAAGTCTGCACATACAAGTACGTCCTCCGTGACCTCCACGCTCTTCTTGGCCCAAAGCGAGCCTGTCTGGAAGCTGTACCTGAGGTCCACATCCCAAAATGGCATCAGATATCCGCCTGCACCCTTTGCTATCAGCAGGTTCCCGTTGCCGTTCTTTGCGGACATCACATGGGACAGATTGTCGAATACCTCGTTGAACCTGTCCTTGTTCCCAAGCTTGTACCCGCCTGCGCCTGCACCGCTGAGCTGGAACATTCTCTGTATCATCGACAGGACCTCCAAGGGGTCCCCGTTGCCGTTCAGGACGAATGATGCTATGTCCTTCAGGATCTTCGCCATGCTGAGCTCCATGTCCACCGCCTGTATCATCAGGGATAGGCTTATGTCGTTGAGCGTGGCATCCTTCACCTTTGTCAATATCTCGGCGCCCTTCTCGAAGTTTACTATGCTTCCCATGGCATCTCCGTTGAGCAATGCCTCGCATCCTGTGCAAAGCTCCATGAGGGCGAGGAACCTGTCCGCTATCGGGGCACCTCCCTTCACGGACCTATAGGCCCTCTCAGCCTCTATGAAGTTGTTCCTCAGAAGTATGTACCTCCCAGGCTTGTCCTCCTTGAGAAGCTTCACGTTGTTTATCAGAAGGGCATATGCGTTCGCAGTCCCCTCGGCCGCCATCACAAGGTCCTTGGACTCCTGATCCACCGCCAATGGCTCTATGCTCTTCATCTTCGCATTGAACTCGAACGCCTTTGAGGACTGATGGCCAACCTCGATTCCAGTATCGGTGGTGAATGGGAGCACGATCAACGGCGACCCAAGCAAGGTGTTTGTGGCAAACTTGTACTCCCCGAACTCCAATTCGATCTTCGGCCTTATGTTGTTGTTGAATATGTTGAACCTTGCTATGGAGTCCACGTTCTCCGACTGGGAAAGGGAGAAGCCGCCTGGTATCGACTTGCTGATCCAGGACTGTATCTGGCCCATCATCTGATCCAGGTATGCCTTCGCATCCACCCTCTGTTGCGATGTGCCACAGCTTCCACAGGTTATGTATGGGCTGCTTGACTCCAGCTCGGACTTGTCTATGGGGGCGCCGCAGTACTTGCATCTCAACATCAACATATCGTCCATCGATTCACCTTCTCATCATGCTTCCTGCGATGATCGCACCGCCGATGGCCGCAGAGCTTCCGCGCATGGCTGTGATCTTCGCCTCCATCTCCATCTCTATCCTTCGGATCTCCCTCATTGCCATCTGATAGTACATCTGCGATATCTCCTCCGCCCTGGTGGACATTGAACTATAGCACGGCTTGCACATGTATATGCATCTGTGGTCGTCTGACATGGTTTTGACCATGTCCTCCCCTGACGACCTCACCATTGGTGATATATCGGCAACTACTGGCATGAAGTGTATCCCTTCCCCGGTGGACACCCTCCCGCAGATCCAGCATTTCGCAGACCTTGAGTAGTCCTTCATGAGCTTGGAATAAAGCCCGGTGTCCTCGCCAAGCTGCCTCTTCAGGTTGTAGGCCATCTGAAGGTATTCGGCCGCCTTCTTTGGATTCTCCTCCACAATGCCGTATGCCAACTCCTCGTATCCGATGGCCTGTAGCCTTTGTGCCTGCCTTATACCGGTCAAGGTGTTGTCGTTCCTGAATATCTCACTGAGAATCAGGTTTTTTTGACCTATCTCCGAATAGTACCTTTTGGAAAGGTCCAGAAGCATCTCACCCTTCCTCGTCCCCCCACGGGCCTCCATCGCCTTTCCCCTTTCCACTGCAAGTCTACATTCGACGATCATTTCCTTTGGGTCGATCACACTGATTCCAAACTCGAATGGCTCCAGATCCGTGGACTCCAGTATGTCCGCCAACATACCTAGCTTGGAATAGGCTCCCCTGGACATGAACACGTCGATCATCGCCAGATATACCCTTGTGAGCTTTGTCTTCGTATCGGATCCGCGGGACTTCTCAAGGCTCAATTGGAACTTCTGCCTTGCCTCCCCGTAATCCCTCCTTTTAAGGGAATCGACACCTTGATCGAACAGCTTGTCCCCCGACTTAAGAATGCTTAGAACCACATCAACCCACTCAACAGTTAAAGAATAACCCTGTTCTTAAACTTTTATACAGGCTAGATGACCGCGAGCATGGGAGTTATGCCCGTATGCACACATATATGATTGATTGTAAATTGAAACTGGAATAATGTTTTCCATCAATGGCCCCACATTTGAAAATGGATGAACAATCAGAGTAAATAGTGGGATGACCATTCGTGGGCGATAATATGGTACTTAGCTTCTTCAAATCAGGGGATGAATTGTACGACCGTGGCGTCGATTGCGTAAAAAGGAACGACATGGGGAACGCAAGGAAGAATTTTGAGAAGACGATTGCGAAGGATAAGGCGGATCCAAGGAGCAAGCATTTGGCCTCGCTACAAATAGCACTGGTGGATGTCTGTACAAGCAGGGGTTCCAAAGGAACCCTTGAGGCTGCTGCCGATGCATTCGACAGAACCTCTGAGGAAGGCATGGAATTTGGCATAACGGAGATAGATTGCAAGGAGTTTGCAAACGAATGCTCCCTACTTTGCAAATACCTTACAGCGATAGGGATGGCCGATTCGAAGGATAAGGCGGATGCATTGAGGAGCCTTGCGATCAACTATCAAACCACCATTGGGCCCAAGACGTTCAAACTAGATGAGCTTATCAAGGACGGCAAGGGATATACCGGCATCTCCCAGGCAATCGCCTTGAATGCGATGAGCTACGAGGTCTTGTCCAGGATAGAGGTTCAAAGCGATCCGAAGAAGGCCGCGGAGTATCTTCAAAATGCATACAACCTTAGAAAGCAGGCTGGAGAGGATGGGGGAGAGGACATGAACCTTATAAGATCCTATTCCAAATCGGTCAGGTGTTGGATATGCGGAAGAAACTCCACAGGCGAAGGCATACATTTTGGAAGCATGTCCAGCCATCTGTCCCCATTCATGCAGAAGACAGGGGATGACGTGCTCATATCCATGTCAGATGACCGCCAGTCCATCTTCGTGTGCACCCCATGCTTCACATCCATATCCAGAAGGGCCGATGCCATAGCCAAGGACTACCACAATGCATCTGTTAGATTGATACGAGAGGTGGAATCGAACCTCAACTATAGGATCAATGCATTAGAGTCCAGGGTCAACAACCTGAACTTCAACAGATGACGACCCTTAATCGACCTTTTTTTACAGCATTAAAAAAATGAAAAAGGAGACAAGAAACATGATAGAGAACAAACCCTCAATTAAGGTAAAGGCCGGCCACTGGCCGGATTGTTGCGGCTTGAAGACCTGACCTCAGATCAGTCGAGTTTGAAAGCGCCAACCGGCCCGTCTTTACTATCGACCTGTGTGCTCAAAGGTCTATCAGCCTTCACCGCGAGTTCCAACACATTACGTTTCCCGATTGTCACTTGCCTCCGAAACTACATAGCATTATTACTATTTATAGCTTTTTATCACATTTTTTCTACGAATATCGTAATATATCTACGAAACATAGATATTTTATAAAAATATTCTTAAATTTGAATGCGTCCAATCACATTGATTGTCCATATCTATGTGTCGTGTATGTATAAGATAATAAAATTCAATATACTAGCCCATTAAATCTTTTTTACATATGCGTTAATAATGGTCCCTTTCAATAATAAATGTAAATGTTTAATGCCCCGCATAAAAACCATCATTTGGAAAAAAAATTGATTCAATTTTTTCAATAATTCATCTTCTTAACACACAGGGCACAATTTCTGTAACATTTACATATTTCGTTGTAAAATCTTATTTTATTAAATGCACGGTCATCGGATTTATCCCTAAAGACCAATTGTCCAAAACATCCACATTTGATTTTAAACTAACGTACCCTCAAAGCTTTTTCATCCCTTCACTATATCATTTACCGGCTTCATATTGGAAGCGATTACACAAAACATCTTCGATATATTGTTGTATCAGATATAGAGTTTGAATTAAAGCGTCTATCGCTGAGAATCCTGGCCAATATCCATAAAATGCCCTCTTGAATAAAAATATAAGAATCAGTGGACATTATCCAAAAAAATGTAATTGTGATGAAATTCAAGAAACTTCCGATCTGGTTGGAAATGCACGGGCGTATTGGCCATCAGTAATTTTTGTCCATCCACACCTATAAAGTGTTCGAATTGTCCATATACTCCAGCATCTAGTCCATTTTTCAATTTTTTGGAAAAAACCAGTTTCAAATCCGAATCCACAGTAATTATGCCTCTATCGAACAATCTGTCATGCAAGGTATTCAAACATAGCCCATTATTAACCGAGGTTTTCTCTCTTCCATCACATTTTACCCATGGCTTAATATGGCTAGCATTAAGCAGATTTGTATCAGATATGCCTGTAATGCAACACTTCCCCCCATATGCCCGTACTATCTCATTCCTAAATATATTCTGATGAGCTCTTGCCCTCACCAACGTTATTATGTCTGCACCTTCCGGATACGAACAAGGTTCCACTAGAACCTCTCCACAATTAAACCCCTTCCCCTTCAGAACATCCATTGCTTGAGCCATCAAATCATCTGGTTCTTTCTCATAGTCTTGCCATACCTTTTTTTCCAATTTCCCCACATGACTGAGCCCTTTCTGGCCCAACCTGATTGTTACAGGCGATGCACTGTGGATATTTCCCAACTTGGCTTTAACTGACCCTACACTTCTTTGCCCAAGTAGTTCAGATAGATTTATTACCTCTCTACAAGAAAGGGATACCTTACCATATGGAATTTGACTATAAACATAAAAAGCAGCAAGTGTTTCCTCCCACGTCCAATAAGGGTTCATCTAAGCATAATGAATATTGTGTAGGTTTATGTCAATTTTGGTATCAATATCAAAATTATAGTTAGTTACCCAATTGTGTATCATAATCTGATTCAAAGATTAGGAACTATGTGCAATTAAATTTTAAATAAAAAAGACCACCCCATTAAAAGTTGACCCGTGAATTCATGTTTGCGACAAAGAACAACACGGGCCAGATGTAAAAAGCGTTTTGAAGATAAGGGTTCGCTTGTGTCGACCGGCCCTGTTCCTAAGCGGACCGAGGAGGTAGATAGAACGAGAATAGCTATAGGAATGGACCTTCACAAGAAGACCGCAGTCTGTTTTGCTGTCTATGCGGGTGAAGGCGAGCCGAACGAGAAGAAGAAAGAGTTCCTGGACGATTTCAATCGGAACTTCAGGATGCAGGGTTCCGACCCCGAGGACATGGCGCGTATAGCCGCAATCCTCAGAGGTCACGACTCCCATATACTGATAGAGAACTCCACCAAGGCGTATGAGACATATCGGGTGCTGACGAATCTCGATTGTAATGTGATCGTGGCGCAGTCGCAGGATCTGCATCGTATAACGAAATCCATGAAGAAGACGGACAAGAACGACTCCATCGAGCTTGCAGGGTACATGCGCAGGCACCTTGCCGGCGAACATGAGTTCGCCGTGTGAACCATGCCGCCAAGGAAGTGGATGATGAGACGTGAGGTATGCCGAGCGGTGTTCAACGAGAAGCTCCATCTGGCGGAACTGAAGAAAAGAACGAGGGCGCACCTGCTACTTCACGGCATCAGCCTCTCCAGGGAGTACTCGGACATCTTCTCTAAGAAGGCGATGGAGGAGCTCAGGAGCACGAGAGGCCCGTGCCTGCTGATATTCGTCGGCGAGGCCAGATCGATAAAGTCCAGGACGGACGAGGAGGCGAGATTGATCGAACTGATGTTCGACGGCTTGGAGATGTATCGGTTGATACTGTCCATACCGGGATTCGGCAATATGTCCGCAGCCTATCTGGCATCCCTCATAATGGACATCGGCCGATTCAAGACGTCGAACGAATTCACAGCGTATTTCGGAATCGTTCCGAAGGTGAGCTAGTCAGCGGAGACATCACGCAGGTGTGCGACGACCCATCGTGGGGATGAGGCCGCCCGCCGCCTCCTGTGCCAGGCGGCGTTCGTCCATGCCAACACGGTTGAAAATTCGGTGGTGACGCGCATGTACGACAGGCTCAGGGGAAGAGGTGTCGCACATAAGTAGGCGCAGGTCGCATCCGCGAGGAAGCTCCTGACCGTGGTCTGGTCGGTCCTGAGGAACAAGCTCCCATACACGGACTATGAGGTCCTCCTCACCTGAGCGTCCGAGATGGAATCGGCAGCGGAGGAAACCCTCTGACCAGGTGACAGCATATGGGCGTCCCAGGCGGACATCCGCAGAGGAATAATCGCAGGTTGCAGTTTGCCCATCCCCATTACCTATGGGGATCGGACGGTCAAAGGATGCGCAGTACTCAACGGACGTCGGGGCGGATAGGTTCTCCGCGCAAGCGCGATGGACGGATAATAAGATGACGGTCCGGAGGGATGTCGTCCATACGAAGGCCAGGGTACGGTGAGAGCATTGGAAACGGCGTGTCGACAGCGGATGCTATGCAAACATTAATGAGACAAGACCACGGTTTGGGGTTCACGGGTCAACTTTTAATGGAATAATAAATGGCGAACGCGCTGGGATTCGAACCCAGGTATTCGGCTCCGAAGGCCGAAAGGATAATCCACTACCCCACGCGTCCAATCCTATACATACCATATATGTATATTATATTAGGGAAAGGAACAAGGACGAAGAAACATATTAATCATGAACTTGATACCGCACCCGATGTCTAAGATTGTCATGAACCACGGCGCCGGTGGAGAGATGATGCAGGAGTTGATTTCAAAGCATATCATATCGCACTTTCCAACCATGAGCTCGGAGGTTCCATTGGATTCAATGGACGACTCCGCCGTCGTGGGGGACGTGGTCTTCACAATAGATGGGCATACCGTAAAGCCATTGATATTCCCTGGAGGGGACATTGGAAGGATCGCCGTTTCAGGGACGGTCAACGACATATCCGTTATGGGGGCGACCCCCCTGGCAATAGGATGCTCCGTGATAATGGAGGAAGGACTCGAGATTGAGACGGTGGACCACATCATGAAGAGCATGGGGGACACGTCCAGGGAATGTGGGGTCCCGATTGCCACCGGTGATACCAAGGTCATGGAGTCTGGATCGCTGGACAGGATGGTGGTGACGACATCTGCAATAGGAAAGAGGTCTCAACACCTTGACGACAACCTCAGGGTTGCGTCGGAGCACAGGGTCATCAAATACAACTGGTGCACCGATTCGAACCTCGCACCTGGCGATGCGATAATCGTTTCCGGTACAATGGGCGACCATGGCGTCTCCTTGCTGTCGTTCAGGGAGGGGTATGGCTTCGAGAGCAACCTTGTGAGCGATGTGGCCCCTTTGAACAAGATGATCGAGAGGTGCTTGAAGGTGGGAGGCATCGTCTCCATGAAGGACCCTACACGAGGGGGCCTTGCAAACACCCTCAACGAATGGTGCTCCAAATCGAACATCGGAATGGACATTGAAAAGAGTCAGATCCCTATGAGGGAGGGAGTGGTCAGCGCGTGCGACCTGCTTGGGATAGACCCCCTTAGCATTGGCAACGAAGGGAAGGTCGTAATTGGTTGCATACCATCGGTCGCAGAGGACATTGTAAAGGCCTTGAGATCCACCCCCGAGGGCAAGGATGCCGCGATAATCGGATTTGCGAACAAATCCGACCAGGTGGTGTTGAGGACAGAGATTGGAGGTAGAAGGGTGCTTGAGGCCCCTAGCGGGGACCCTGTACCTAGAATTTGTTAGAATTCAAATATCTTTTAAAAATTAAACCGCTTAATGATGATAGGTCACCTTGATATAATAGTAGGTCATTGGTTGAATCTGAGAGATATAATGGTTACATTTCTACCATTTCAAGGCTATAGGCCAGCACTGAAGTCCAATGAGCAGATTGGCATGAGAATTTCCCCACCCTATGACGTGATTGACAACGACTACCTTAAAAAGCTGCAATCGGAGCCAGGTAATGTCACCAACCTCACATTGAGGCCAGACGAGGACAAGAGATACAGGGGATCTAGGAAAATCCTTGATGAGATGATTTCAAACAACGCTCTGAAGAAGGACGTGGACTCATTCTACCTTTACGAACAGACGTTCATGGTCAACGGGGAGAAGAAGGTCAGAAGGGGATATGTCGGAAGGTTGAAGACCGAGGATTACGCCCTCGGGAACATCATACCCCATGAGGAGACGTTCTCCAAGGTGAAGGAGGATCGTTTGAACCTTTTGAGGGACATGGAGACGCATCTTGAGTCCATATTCGGGATATTCGAAGGATTCACACCTGATTTGGAGGAGTCCATATCCCGGTCTGCAATGCTCGTGTACAGGTTCAAGGACGAGGATGAGGTGGAGCACAGGTTCAGTAGGATCGGCGACGAGGCCCTCATAAGGGAGATGACATTGCAACTCTCCGACCAGAAGATGCTGATTGCGGATGGGCACCACCGGTACGAGACCGCATTGAACTACTCCAAGGAGAACCCTGGCGACGAATTGAAGTCATTCGTCCTGACGACGCTTGTGTCATCAAAGGATGAGGGGCTGGTGATACTACCGACCCACAGGCTTATAAGATCGGACATTCCAGAGGCGGATGTCATCGCAAAGATTGGAAAGAGCATGACCCTTAAGGAGATTGGGGAAAGCTATGCCGAGGCACATCTCAGCGAATGGATGATGGAGTTGGTCTTCAAATCGAAGAAGGTGTTCCTTGCCAACCCTTCCAAGGCCACAGAGGGGCTTTGCAAGCTCGACACGTACTTTGCACAGGAGACCATACTGAACGGCATATACGGGTACAACGAGGGCAAATGCGAAGTCGGATATGATGCGGATTCCGAATCGGTGATGAGGAAGATGGCGGCTGGAAAGTACGATCTGGCAATAATATTGAACGATCCAAGCCTGGAGACCATATGGGACCTTTCATTGCAGGGAAAAAGAATGCCGAAGAAAACGACCTTCTTCTTCCCAAAGATCTGGTCTGGATTCGTTTTCTATAGGATGATTTAAAAAAACTTGGGGCGTCCGCCCCGTTGCCCTAATTTTTGTCAGGCTTATAGACAATATCATCGAATCTCATCTTGAAATGCCTCCTAAGCCTGACCATCTCAGGGGTTATCTCAAAGTTTGCCTGCCATAGCTCCACCCCCGCATCCTCACTGCTCCTAACCGTCGATGACACCTCCTCATGATGAACACTCATTTCCATGACCTTGAACCCTGGGTTGTCATACATGAAGCAACTGAGAAGTATTGCCCTCTGATGGTCCTTTAGACTGTTCGACAGGTCTACCATGTGCCTAACAAACCTATCCGTGGAACCGAACGGTGTGACCTTCTTTGTCTTGACATGGTCTGGAATCTCCAATTGTATGTGTTGCAAAGGCATCTTGACCTCAAGAAAGGTCTCTCCGACGAGGAAATCAATCTTTGAGGAGCCGAGTGTCTTTTCTCTTTGCACAAGATTGTTCTCACCTAGAATATCTGAAAATCCCCCATTGCAAAGGTAATGCTCAACATAGCGATTTATGGCATTTTGATTTATACCGATCCATTTCTTGTTGACAATCTCAGGCCTATCCATTGATATCGCCTCTACGGTGTATGGGGTTTTTCTTTCAGAACTGACACTTTTTGACAGTAGGCAAGGTCTGCCTGAGACATCTATGTTCCCTATCCTGCCAGTGGTTGGACAGTGACAGCTTACCTCCTCTCCGCCAATACGCACGATCATTGTGAACTGACTTTTCCTTTTTTCAATTATGCCGGTTATCAAAGGTTCTTTGAACGTTATGTCCTCATTTGCACTATCCTTAAGCATGAGACATCATAATCTTGATTGACCTTAAAGATTATGAATGGTTAGTTAAAGCCCCCCGAGTTATCTCGTAGTCAAATTAAATGCGCTTCGAGATTTCAAACCTAGTGATGTTTGTGAAAACTTGTAGTTGAACTATAAAAATTACATATAATTCAATATTTAATAAAGGAGCCGCTGACGGGAATTGAACCCGCGACCTACGCCTTACCAAGGCGTCGCTATACCCCTTAGCCACAGCGGCAAGAATAAAACGGCAATCATGCCCTAATTGATAAACCTTTTGCTTTTATCCCCTCCTTTTCATTAGCTTTTTTTACAATCAATTTAAAAGATGAAATGATTTTGGCATAAGCCATCGAAGCCTTGGCAAGTTTGACCATATTTAGTTATTTGACCTACAGGTGAGTTGCCCCTCATCATGGGTTCGAAAAAAACCAAAACTTAAATTGATCCCTATGAACTGTGAACCACAATGGACCATTATGGGGTTGGCGATGTTGCACATATTGCTACGCCTGTAGGCCAAATGCAAGATGTTATGATCAAAACAATATTCAAAAGATAGTAGAGTTCAATAAGGGCTTTTCGCCGTTCGATCATGATCCGAGGGAAGAAACCCCCTGAAGGCAACATCATCCGATATTTGATGCCTATGTCTCTTAGTTCAAGTTTTAATCATACGTGTCCATTTAATTTTTTCATATGGTTTTTACGAAATATTACTCTGAGGGTAATTGACAACATAGCAATTATCTCCATGTATGGTCATTTATGTAAAACGGAAAATGTACATTCAATGTTTTATCAATGATCATATTTACATTATTTTTCTATAATTACTAGACAAATGTATAAAAATTACTATATTTTTGTAGACAAATGAACATATTATGCGTAATATTCAAATATTAGTATTCATTTGTCTAATTAAACCCTTAAAACCTATACAAATGAGCGGATAAAAAATGAAATTATATACAAAGATAACTTTGGCATCCTTTGCATTACTATCTTTCATGATACTTCTGATAACACCTGAAGTGTCGGCAGAGACGGTTACAATGGCCGCTGAAGGGGATGGAGGTGATTTGAATGCTGTTGATATGGCGTGGGTCTTGGTAGCATCCGCATTGGTGTTCTCAATGGTTCCTGGGCTTGCGTTCTTCTATGGGGGCATGCTAAGGAAGCAAAGCATGACCTCATCGATTGCTCAGAGCATGATAGCAATGGCCGTCGTGTTCTTCATGTGGATCGCTGTGGGCTACTCCTTTGCGTTCAGTGGGGACATAGGGGGATTCATCGGAAACTTCGGCAACGCATTGATGAACGATGTGCCATATGATGCCAGCACCATGGGCCTGGGAATACCGGACATGCAATTCCTGATATTCCAAGGGATGTTTGCAATGGTGACGGCCGTCATTGTGATCGGAGCCACTGCAGAAAGGGTAAGGTTCCCGGCAATAATGCTGTTCCTGATATTCTGGTCAATACTGGTATATGCGCCAATGGCCCACATGGTATGGGGCGGAGGGATCCTATCAACTGACTGGGGATTCATAACCTCCCTAGACTATGCTGGAGGTACCGTGGTGCACATCTGCTCAGGCATATCTGGCGTTGCGATTGCACTGGTGGTGGGAAAGAGGAGTGTGCGCACGATTAAGGATAGGCCGCACAACATCCCGCTGATGTTCCTTGGAGCGATGCTGATATGGATCGGCTGGCTGGGATTCAACGGTGGGTCTGGGTTGACAGTCGATGGGGGATTGATAAACGTAATCGCGACGACCATGGTGAGCTCGACTGCAGGAATGGTCACATGGGCGGTCATGCAAACGCTGCTTGTGGGACGTGTGAACGTCACTGGCATGTGCGCAGGCTGCATCGCAGGACTGGTTGCCATCACGCCAGGATGCGCGTTCGTGGATGCGCCGGCTGCAATGGTGATCGGCATAGTGGGATCGGCCATATGCTACGGAGGCATATCATTCATGAGGAAGAAGTCAGGAGTGGACGATGCGTTGGATGTCTTCGGATTGCACGGAATAGGTGGAATCTGGGGAGCCATTGCAACTGGGATATTCGCCCTGCCTGCATTGACGGACACGCCTGGACTCCTGTATGGGGGAACAGACGTCTTCATGGGCCAGTTCGTAGCAGTCGGATTCACGCTCGCATACTGCTTTATCGTGTCTTTCGTCATAATGAAGGCGATATCGCTCATCATGAGGGTTCGTCTGACCGAAGAGGAGGAGATGATAGGGGCCGACATCATAGAACATGGAGAGTCGGCGTACAATTGGTGATAATATGAAGATGATAATGGCAGTTATACGCCCTGAGAAGCTGAAGAACGTCAAGGATGCCCTCAAGGAGGCGAATATCAAGGGGATGACCATGTTCCCTGTTCGTGGCAGGGGGTCGCAGTCCGGCATGACCTTTACGACGAGGACAGGAACGTTCTGTGTCGATGAGATCGAGAAGGTGATGCTGAACATAGTGGTCGATGATGAGCAGAGGCAGCTGGCGATAGACGCCATCAAAGCCTCTGCGAAGACAGGTCACATCGGGGATGGCAGGATATTCGTGCTTCCGGTAGAGGAATCCTTGAAGGTGTCGGAGGAGGAGACCTCCTCATAAACCTTTTTTTATTTTTCATTGAAACTGCATAAGGAGGGAAAAAATGGATAGAGATGAGATAATAGCAACCCTTAGGACCGCGGTCGAAACCTGGAACATCAAGCTGGCCCAGGAGACGACCGAGGCGGCCGTCAAGGAAGGAATAGGCGTAAAGGAGATAATCGAATTCGGACTTGGAAAGGGCATGGACGCCATAGGGCGCAGATTTGATGCGGCCGAGATATACCTGCCACAGGTGGTCGCCGCATCCAAGGCCATGGAGG